>ERZ831634.1080-NODE-1080-length-30734-cov-64.213338_pt1 | contig 30734 bp, 25 predicted proteins | sample MGYA00519953_ERZ831634 | MGnify/ENA primary metagenome ERZ831634 (study PRJEB31850, sample SAMEA3708718) | human gut metagenome | biome: human gut; feature: human-associated habitat; material: faeces | place: China | collected 2014 ... | reverse complement strand
TTTATGCTTAGATGTTTCTGGTTATTTTGGGTTATTATGAGGTTCTAAATACAAAGATAGAATGAAACCACACCCTGTCTTTCGAATCAACCAGAATTTTGTCGCAGGTGAAATTCTTATCAATGCCTATATGACCAATATTTAATGAAATGAATTCATTCTTTACGGAATTAAACAAGAATACCCCTCTATCAGCAGTACCTATCCACAGATTTCCATGAGAATCTTCATCAATACTTACTATCAGATTACTGGTAAGACCATTTGACTGGTATCCATAGACCTTAAATTCATACCCATCGAACCTGTTCAGACCGTCGTTTGTAGCCAACCATATAAAACCCTTAGAGTCTTGATAAATACATTGCACGTCATTTTGCGAAAGTCCATCAAGAGTAGTGTACTTTTTTGTTATAAATTCATTGGATGCTAACGAATTGCATACTATAAACAAAACAGATATTAAACTTAAGATTAATCTAAACATATAACTATTATTCTTAGTTTGTATCAATAGTTACAAAGTTATTGATTTTATCTAAAACATCAAGTATTTATAGGAATTAATAGATTATTATAGGCGTCTCCCACTTTAGAACGCGTATCAAAATCAATCGGGAAAAATAAATCTTTTCCTTCGTTTCATAGTATAAAACAAAATGCATCGTACCATTACACTCAATAATAGATACGATGCTCAAAAGAAATTACAGCAACAGACTGTATTGGGATTGTTCTTAAAAAGACTTATTTGTATGACTTAATATATATGTCAAGTATTTCGGTATCCGACAGTTTATGAGGATCCAAACTGAACAATGCTCCCATCGCGTTTCTCGCATTATCAATCATCTTAGGAAAATCTTCCTTTACTATTCCCCAGTCACTAAGTCTCAAATCGCGGACATTACATTCCTTCTGCATTCTCACTAAAGCATCAATAAAATGTTCGGGATTAAGACTTTTACGTCCGGTCATAACCTCAGCCATTCGCATATATCTCTTTGTCTTGTCATAAATGAAAGTAGAGAAATAAGCCTCACTTATAGCTATAAGACCTGCACCGTGAGGAAGAGCGGGATAGTATGCGCTGAGAGCGTGCTCGATCGAATGCTCGGAAGTACAACTTGATGTGGATTCCACCATTCCTGCCAGCGTACTTGCCCAAGCCACCTTTGCCCTCGCTTTAAGATTATTTCCATCCTTCACCGCAATAGGTAAATATTTATACAGCAGTCTGATGGCCTCAAGAGCGAAAATATCACTAATTGGGGTTGCGCAACTGGCTATATAACCTTCTGCTGCATGAAAGAATGCGTCAAATCCCTGGTAGGCCGTGAGATGTGGCGGAACTGAAACCATCAGTTCAGGATCGATTATTGACAGCCATGGGAAGGTTAGAGTGGAGCCGATACCTATTTTTTCGTTTGTTTCCAGATTGGTTATAACAGTCCATGGATCAGCCTCGGTTCCGGTACCTGCTGTTGTAGGAATGGCTATGATAGGCAAGACTTTGCTATAAGGAAGTCCCTTGCCGGTGCCTCCTTCTACATAATCCCAATAATCACCATCATTACATGCCATGATTGCAATGGATTTGGCTGTATCTATCGAACTTCCACCTCCTAAGCCTATAATCATATCGCAATTTTCCTCACGACAGATTACTGCACCTTCCATTACATGGTCTTTTATTGGATTAGGCAATATCTTATCATACACCACTGAATCAACATTGTTTTCTTTCAGCAAATCAATCACCTTATCCAGATAACCATATTTACGCATTGAGGTTCCGGACGAAATGATGATCAAAGCCTTTTTGCCAGGCAAAGCTTCTGTTGAAAGACGTTTAAGTTCGCCACATCCGAAGAGAATCTTCGTCGGAATATTATAACCAAAAACAAAATTATTGTCCATAAATATTATCAGTCAGTCAACTTACTATCTTAAAGCCTCATCAATCACTTTCTTGAGTTCAGGATAAGCCTCATCTGTATCGCCCACCTGTTTTCTCAACTCACGCAGTTTCTTTTTCATGTCCTTAAGAACTTTGGCGTATTTAGGATTATCAGCCAGGTTTACCATTTCGTAAGGGTCGTTCTTCACATCATACAGTTCGAAAGAAACCGGAGTAGGAACAATCTTGTGGCTGTCCTTCAACCATACCATTGATTTCTGTCCGTAACGTTTGTCATCGTAATGACGGCCATAGAAAAGTATCAGTTTATAGTTTTCTGTGCGGATACCTATATGTGCCGGAACATCGTGATGAATCATGTGCATCCAGTATCTGTAGTAAACAGCATCCTTCCAGTTTTCGGGATTTCTACCTTTGAACACTGAAGCAAAGCTCTTACCATCCATATATGAAGGTTCTTTACCGCCAACCATTTCGATAAGAGTTGGAGCAAAATCAATGTTGTTAATCATCAGGTCCGACTTGGCTCCCTTGTAAGGACATCTCGGGTCGCGGACTATGAAAGGCATTCTCTGAGATTCTTCATACATCCATCTCTTGTCCTGCAGGTCGTGTTCGCCAAGCATCATACCCTGGTCGCCTGTATATACGATAATGGTATTTTCCCAGAGTCCTTCCTTCTTGAGATAGTCGAAAAGACGTTTCAGGTTGTCATCCACACCCTTTACGCAACGCAGATACGATTTCAGGTAATGCTGGTAGGCAAGGTATGTATTCTCCATTTCATCACCTGTATTGCACTTATATTCCATTACATAATTGCGGATTTCATGACGGTTTGAGACAGAAGTTCCGATGAAGTGACGAAGTGAATCGTTCTTGCCTCTTGTGCCTTCGGAGCCCCATTTGTCTGTATCGAACAATGACAATGGAACAGGCACTTCCACATCGTCAAGATAATATTCATAGCGCGGTGCGTACTCGAACATATCGTGCGGTGCCTTGTAATGATGCATCATGAAGAAAGGTTTGGACTTGTCGCGTCTGTTCTTCAACCAGTCAATAGCAAGGTTGGTCACGATATCCGAGGAGTAACCCATTTTCTTTATCTGGTTATTAGGCCATTTCTTGTCAGTTACGTCACTTGTAAGGAAAGTAGGGTCGAAGTATTCGCCCTGTCCGCCATGACCGTTGAATACAGAATAATAGTCGAAGTGCGACGGTTCGCATCCCAAATGCCATTTACCGATCATGGCAGTCTGATATCCCATATTATGAAACTCATCCACCAGATATTCCTGTTCGGGCTGAAGCACTTCATCCAAAGTGAGCACCTTGTTACGATGGGAGTACTGACCGGTCATGATACATGCACGGCTTGGGGTACTGATGGAGTTTGTACAGAAACAGTTCTCGAAGAGCATACCGTCCCTTGCCAGTTCATCAATTGTAGGAGTAGGGTTCAGTACTGCAAGACGACTTCCGTATGCACCGATAGCCTGCGAAGTATGGTCGTCCGACATGATGTAGATGACATTCATCTGTTTCTGCTGTGCTGCGACACCAACACATACAGACAGGAATGGCATAACAGCCATTCCCTTCATTATATTATTTTTTAAATTCGTTTTCATAAGTCAGATTATCATTGAAATAGAACTTGCAAGACATATCATCGAATGATTTTACGTCTTTATTCTGCATTTTAACCCATTGTTCAGATTTAGCCTTGACAGCGACCTGAGTAGAAACCTCATTACCGTCGACTATACTCTTAAGAGTGACATTAGCATCCTCGGCACTATGGTTAGCCACACGTACAGTGACAAGGCATCCGTTGTCGACCTTATCGTACAGCGGTTTTGAAACCACCACACCTTTAAGCTTAATCTTGAACACATGAGCATATTCAGTTGGTTTGTTCTTAGGGAAGTTTACCACAAGACCTTCGTCAGTCATCTTATAGTCAATCTTTTCTGAGCTTCCAAGCATTTCAACTGACTCTATCTCCACGCTCTGGCAATACTTAGGAGCCAAGGACTTGATAATCACATTACCGTCTGTCCAAGCCAAAGACACAGCATAAAGATTATTGTCACGTGTTGTAAAGCGGATATCATCCGCGGTATATTCAGTTTTTGTATTGTCTGTCATGTAGCCTGCGGTACCAGCGTTATGTCCTTCGGAAGCAATAACCCATGGACGTGAGCCATATATTGCCTCGCCATTGGTCTTCAACCATTTACCAATCTCGGCAAGGACATTCTTCTGCTCGTCTGTTATAGTACCGTCAGCCTTAGGGCCTATATTCAGCAATAAATTACCGTTCTTGCTGACAATATCAACAAAGTCATCGATGATATGGTCAGGACTCTTATTTTCCTCGCCCACACAATAACTCCACGATTTCTTACCTACAGAAGTATCTGTTTGCCATGGATATTCACGAATTCTGTCACTCTTTCCTCTTTCTATATCGAACACCTGGATATTGTCACCATATCCGAATTTGGTGTTAACCACAACCTCTTTATTCCAGTCAAGTGCAGAGTTATAATAATAAGCCATGAATTTATAGAAAGTAGACTGGAATGGATATTTTCCCACAGTCCAGTCAAACCATATCAATTCAGGCTGATATTTATCGATAAGCTCGTATGTATGCATAAGAAACTGACGGCGTGAACGTTCGTTCGAGCCTTCATACTTTCCACAATATGGTGTCATACCTTGGCCTTCCGGTTCATGGAGTCTTTCACCATACAGAGTAATTGTCGTATCCTGTACATCAGAAGGAGTCTCCATACCATATTCATAGAACCAAGCATTCTCACATCTGTGAGAAGAAAGTCCGAAACGCAAACCGGCCTTCCTGGTAGCCTCTTTCAATTCACCGATTATATCCCTTTTCGGTCCCATATCCACAGCATTCCATTTGTTGAAAGTACTGTTATACATAGCAAATCCGTCGTGATGTTCAGCCACAGGAACGATGTATTGCGCACCCGATGATTTTACCACTGCCAGCCACTCATCGGCATTGAAATTTTCGGCCTTGAACATAGGTATAAAATCCTTATATCCGAATTTTGTCAAAGGACCGTAAGTCTGAACATGATACTTATTAATAGGATGACCATCCTTGTACATCCAGCGGGAATACCATTCGCTTCCGTATGCAGGAACGGAATAAACACCCCAGTGGATAAAGATACCGAACTTGGCATCCTTGAACCATTCAGGGATAGTGTAATTTTGTGCAATTGAAGCCGAGTCAGCCTTAAATACATCTGTACCCATTAAAGATACAGTAGAATCTACATTTGGAGCATAAGTTGAATTGCAGGAAGCCAACAAACTTAATGCCGCCACACCTAAAACCGTTTTCATGGATTTCTTATTCATAATAAATTTCTTACATTAAATAATCACATTTATTTTTCTGTAAGCAAAGATATACGCGAGTTTAATTTCCAATCAATTATTTAATTACTATAGTAAGGGGTAAAATATTTACCCCCTATTATTGAATAAATTTCTCCCTCTCATATCCGATAATCAACAACCATATCGAATAATAAGCAAAAATATTTTTTTAAATACAAAAGGTTTAACCTATTATTACACTATAATTTTCACCCTATGAATAAAAAATATATAGAGTAAATTTGTCATAGTAACAAACTGTAAAAACAAATTTATGAAAAACTATTTGATTTTCTTACTCACAGCATCATGTACAACTGCGGTAGACCTGAATGCCCAAGTCTGTACAAAAACAGGTAATGAATCCACAGAACTTACTATTCCGGAAAAATTCTACAAGGACAGCATTGATTTAAGCAATGCACCAAAAAGACTTAACAACAAGTATCCCCTTTCCGATCAGAAGAATGAAGGTGGATGGGTTCTCAACCCAAAAGCCTCTGACGAATTCAAAGGAAAGAAGCTTAATGAGGAAAGATGGTTTCCGAACAACCCTAAATGGAAAGGAAGACAACCGACTTTCTTTGCAAATGAGAATACTACATTTGAAAATGGCTGTTGTGTGATGAGAACTTACAAACCTGAAGCAGGCACACTGCCCAAAGGATATACTCATACAGCTGGCTTCATTGTGAGTAAAGGGCTTTTCCTATATGGGTATTTCGAAGCAAGACTAAGACCAAACGACTCACCATGGGTTTTCGGCTTCTGGATGTCGAACAATGAAAGAGACTGGTGGACAGAAATAGACATTTGCGAGAACTGTCCCGGCAATCCAGCCAACAGACATGACCTGAATTCGAACGTACATGTATTTAAAGCTCCGGCAGATAAGGGTAATATAAAGAAACATATTGACTTCCCTTCTAAGTACTACATACCATTCGAATTGCAGAAAGACTTTCACGTATGGGGGCTTGACTGGAGCAAGGAATATATCCGAATGTATATCGACGGAATACTGTACAGAGAAATAGAAAACAAGTACTGGCACCAGCCATTGCGTATCAACCTCAACAATGAATCGAACAAATGGTTTGGAGCTCTACCGGACGACAACAACATGGATTCTGAATATCTTATAGATTATGTAAGGGTGTGGAATAAAAAAGAGAAATAACATAATCTGAAATAAATAAGGCAGTCTTCATTATCAATAAGCTGATTATAAAGACTGCCTTTATATATAATAGGGATGATAAAGATTTAGATCCGCTCTATCACTCATTAGCTTCATCCGGATACTCTGTGAGAGAGTTTCCTGAATTACTTATTTCAATAGAGCCGATAGGAAGATAATTGAACTTCTTGCTCCATGCAGAGATACCATAATCTCTTCTAAGAATAGGCATCATAACCTCCTCGGCACGTCCTGAGCGGACAAGGTCAAACCACCTGTCACCTTCGCATGCCAGTTCACAACGACGCTCATACCATAGAACATCAATTACGCTTTTAAATCTTTCAGGATACATCTGCATTAACTGGTCTACATCAATATAACTTCCGTCCTCTGCATGAACATGCTTCTTTCTGAGTTCATTTATGTAATACTTCGCTTTTGCTTCATCAGGATTAGTACCTCTGAGATATGCCTCAGCAAGCATCAGATACACTTCACCATATCTGATGACCCTAACGTTTCCAGGTTTGTTTAGATTGGGATTTCCTATCATGTCATAATTCTTGAAAGGAGGGTATTTTTTCTGAGCATATCCCTGAAAATCAGGTCCGTAAGAGCCTGTCTCCCAAACTACTTTTTTTGATTCATCCTGAATATTAGCATTAGGTTTGGTTACAAGTTCATCGTAAGTAAATATTGCCGCATCACGACGAACATAATCATCTGGAAGGAAATAATCATACAATTCCTTTGTAGGCAAACAAAAACCATATCCATTATCATAATCAGGACTATTTTTCAACTGTCTCGGTCCACAGAAAGTTACCCACATAGCACCTTCCCCAGCATCAATATTACCCCAGTTTGTATTACCTGATTTGGTAGAGGTTTGTATTTCAAATATAGATTCCTCGTTATTTTCCTGATGAGCTGCAAAAAGTTTAGAAAAATCATCCGACAAAGTATAATTACCACTTGAGATTACATCCTCCAATAAAGATTTCGCCTTGTCAAAGATTAAAGCGTCATCATTGTTCCAGTCTGCCCAATAAAGATAGACTTTGGCCAACAAAGCTTGAGCAGCAGTCTTGGTAATACGTCCTTTCATTGTGTCCGGGAATCTGTCTTTCAGTTCTGGAATAGCCTCTAAAAGATCTTTCTCTATTGCTTTATTTACATTTTCGCGAGTATCTCTCGTAAACCTGAATCCTTCAGGATAAAGAGTCTCAAGACTAATAAAGCATGGACCATAATATCTCAACAATTCAAAATGATACCAAGCACGTAAGAATTTAGCTTCAGCTTTATAAACTTTAGCTTCCTGGCTGTCATACTCTGAATTTATTACAAGATTACATCGATATATACCACGGTAACGTGTCTTCCACAAATTGTCGGAAATAGAATTGACACTCGTATTTGAATAGTCTTCTATAGCTTGCATATAAGGCTGATCCTGATCAGAACCACCGCCTGTGCGAGCGTTATCAGAGCGGATTTCACCCATAGGTACTATGGAAGCAAGCGCATCACCCGAGCCACCACCTATGTGAGCTAATGGATCATAACAAGCAGTAAGTGCTTTGAACATCTGTTCATCGGTCCTATAAAAAGAACTTTCTGTTTCTGACATTATAGGATATGAATCCAGAAAACTGTCGCTGCAAGATGATGATGTAATTGCAGCAAACATGAGTATTAGAATATTATTATGTATTTTTGACTTCATAATTTTCATTTTTAGAAATTAAGACTTAAACCAAATCTGAATGTACGAGCCTGAGGATATGTACCATAGTCAATACCTGTGCTTAGAATATTGTCTCCTGCCATATTTCCAACTTCAGGATCCATAAACGGATAGCTTGTGAAAGTGGCAAGATTATCAATAGCTGCATAAATTCTTGCTTTATTCAACATCAACTTACTTATTAATTTAGTTGGGAATGAATAGCCTACCTCAAGTGAAGAAATCTTTAAATGCGAACCATCATAAAGATAAAAATCGGAAGGTTTGCTAAAGTTTCCATTAGGATCTTTGGATGAGAGACGAGGCACTCCATTATTATCACCTTCTTTCTGCCATCTATCCAGATAGTATGAAGGTAGATTAGAACGTCCGTATGCTTCCTGACGGTAAATATCAGAGAAAACTTTATATCCAGCTTTTCCTGTTAAAAAGATTGTCATATCAATACCTCTCCAGTCGGCACCTAAATTCAAACCGAATGTCCATTTTGGCCAAGGATTTCCACAATCGGTTCTATCTTCATCTGTAATCTGGCCATCGCCATTTGTATCTTGCCATATAAAGTCACCCGGAACGGCATCTGGCTGTATCACTTTACCATCTTTTGATTTATAGTTCTGTATCTGCTCCTCGTTTTGAAATATACCTAAATTCTTATAAAGACGGAAATAACCCATAGCATGACCTTCCTCCATACGAGTAACTTTTACAGATGTTCTCCAATCACCACCATCAGTATATCCATTTGTATTTCCTATCTTTACAACCTCATTTTTAAGATATGAAGCATTTGCGGAAACAGAGAAGTTGATTTCATTCCAATTTTTATTAAATGTCATCTGCATTTCAACTCCCTGGTTTGTTATATTACCAAGGTTTCTGAAAGCAGCATTATTACCTCTAATGGCTTCAACTGTTGGCTGGAACAACAAATCCTTAGTACTTTTTTTAAACCAGTCGAAACTTGCTCTAATCATACCATTATAGAATGTCATATCGGCACCAACATTAAATTGTTCAGAAGTTTCCCATTTTACATCAGGATTGACAAGGTTATTAGGAGCAGATCCCACAGTGATGGCATTACCAAACGTGTAATTATAATTATTGCCAATAATAGAAGTATAGGAGAATGGAGAAATTCGCTCATTTCCGTTCTGTCCCCAAGAGAATCTAAGTTTGAAGACATCAAAGTTCTTAATTTTCCAGAATTTCTCATTCGAAACATTCCAACCTAATGAAACGCCCGGGAAAGTAGCATATCTGTTATTGGGGCCGAAATTTGAAGACCCATCGCGTCTGACCACAACTTCCGCCATATATTTTTCAGCATAATTATAGCTTAGACGAGCAAAATATGAGAACATACTATGTCTAGGATTAGCCCCGCCACTATTAGCTGATGTCATAACATCACCTGCATTAAGATACCAGTAATTCTCATTGGTCATTGCTTCATTTGGATATTTATTTCGTGTTCCTGTCATAAACTCATAAACATCTCTTGATGCAGAAGTACCTAACAGGACAGATGCAGAATGTTCACCAAAAGATTTTTTATATCGCAATGTATTCTCCCACTGCCAACTACTATTAACATTTGTACTTTGTTCTACCCTAGAATTATCTTCTTTACATTCTGCAGAATGAAAAAACTTTGGTGCAAACATTCTTCCACGGAAATTCCGATGATTAATACCAAAATCTGTGCGAAAAACAAGGTCTTTAATAAAAGTAATCTCAGCATAAACATTACCAAAAAATTGCTGGGTAATATTTTTATTCTTAGGTGCCTCATCCATAAATGCAATAGGGTTCCACATACGGCTATAAGGTACAGGAGAGACTCCATATCCGAAAGTATCGTTGCTATTCTCATCATAAACCGGAGTAGTAGGATCAATATTATAAGCGTATGATATCGGATTATAGCCATTAATGCCGGTTGCCACTCCACTATTCTCTATATATGCATAGTTTACGTTTGCACCTACACTTAAGAAATCATTTATAGAATAGGAACTGTTCAGCCTTGTGCTGAATCGTTTGTAAAATGACGCATCTTCACCGATAATACCATTCTGGTCTAGATAATTCAATGAAAGCAAGCTTGAACCCTTATCACTGCCAAAGTTAGCAGTAATGTTATGCTCAGTAACAGGAGCTGTATTCAATATTTCATTAAACCAGTCTGTATTATAACCTGTTGGAGCAGTAGGTACACCACCGGCAAGCGGCATATCATCATTGTCGGCAAACTCTTTCATTAGCATGATGTACTGTTCATCATTCAGCATGGTTGGTTTCTTTGCTACTGTAGAAAAACCATAGTAACCATCATAAGCAAGCGATGTCTTTCCTTTCTTTCCTTTCTTTGTGGTTATAAGGACTACACCATTAGCGGCTCTGGCACCATAAATAGCAGCTGAAGTTGCATCCTTCAAGACTTCCATGCTTTCAATGTCGTTGGGATTTACACTGTTCATGTCGTCCATAGGCAGTCCGTCAATTACAAAAAGAGGATTAGAGTTTCCATTTGTACCAACACCACGAATTACCAGCTTCGGTGCTGATCCTGGCTGACCGGAATTTGTCACAACGTTCACACCACTAACCCTACCGCTCAATGCATTCACAGCATTTGCTGGTTTAGATTGCAATAAATCATCGGAATCGATGCTACTGATAGCACCTGTTACAACACTTTTTTTCTTAACCTCATATCCTATTGCTACAACTTCCTCGAGTGCAATGGCAGATGTTTTTAATTGAACGTCTATCTTAGACTGACCTTTATACACTATATTCTGTGTATCATATCCTACGAAGCTATAAATCAATGTCGATTCCATTGGTACATTTTCCAAGATATAATTTCCGTCCAAATCAGAAATAATACCGTTTGTGGTACCTTTAACTAAAATACTTGCACCTATCACAGGTAAACCATCGGAGTCTGTTATACAACCGGTAACTTTCCCGTTCTGTGCATTTAATGGTAAACTGAACGTTATAAGAATCAGCATACACATTAATGATAGTGTTCTGTTCATAATCTAGAGTTTTTTAATTAGTGTTTTTCTTTAAGTGAAATTTTCAATTTTATCAGTTGCGCGCTACTTACTGACACCACAAATATATTTACTCTGATTATAACCAAAGGGGAAAAATTCCAAACAAATAAGGGGGGATAAATGGATTAACCAAGTATTTAAAGAAAATGGCTGTTAAAATCTGTTTCAAGACTCCAACAACCATTTTATCATTAATAATCATCAGAATATCAGAATTTCTTTCTGCCCATTTCCTTAAGATTAGAATCTCTGTCGAGTGGAACAAAAGTAAATCCGTATGAATAGCTTCCGTTCAGAAGACGCTTGTTTATTGAAGGACGGGCCTTAAGACTCCAGCTATCTGTTCCGCCCACTCCAGCCTGAACCAGGTCGATATTAAGAGTATTAGAATACAAGTCCTTTTCAAGTTCATTTATATGTTTAGCCTTATCAATCGCATTCTGCGACATCTCCCACACTGAGACAGATAGGGGTTCATCGCCGACAATCATCACACCTGCCTTATCCGACTGCAAGGCAAACCATCTCACGTCACAACGGTTTCCGTTTTCCTGCGGCACTACATAGTCAAATCCCAGAGCGGACACCTTGCAGTTATATATAGACACCATTGCAGAGGCTTTTCTGTCGGAATAGTTTTCCCATGGGCCACGTCCATAATATGTCACATCCGACAGACGATTGGTACATTCGCATTGCAATCCTACGCGCAACATTTCTGATATTTCAGGAGACTTCATCATTGAATAATGAACGCCTATTGTTCCGTCTGCTTTTACTTTATAATTCAAGGTAAGTCTCAGTCTTTCATCTATAGCCTTTAGCACCTTAACCTCAAGATTGCCTTCCGATTTGCGTACATCTATAGAAACTGTCTTTAGCTTTAATGGAGCATCTTTCCAGAATGCAAACAGTCTATCGACCTTCCATCCTCGCCAGTCATTGTCTGTTGACGCTCTCCAGAAGTTTGGTTTCAGAGCAGATGTGATGATACTTTCATTATCTATCTTATACTGATTGATATAACCATCACTGATATTCAGATAAAAGTTCTTTCCCTTCACGCTGATGTCTTTCTTGTTATCTGAATCGATTTCCATATCCAATGTAGTATCAACACATTCTACTATCTTTGGTAAAGAAAGATACTTAAACTGTTCCCAGGCAACCTCGTATCCAGCTTTGGCATACAGATTGTCATTCTTGAGCCTGGCACTCAGGCATAACCAATATTCCGCACCGTCATCGGCCTTGAAATTCTGAATAGGAAGTTTTAGTTTACAGCTCTCACCAGCTGGTGTTGTCGGCACAATAATCTCACCTTCCTGCAATACACTGTCTTCGTCCTTCAATTGCCAAAAATAACGATACTCATCTGTTGAAAGGAAGAAGTTTCTGTTTTTCACAGTTATCTCTCCACTATAGACATTATCAGTTGTAAATGATACAGGAGCAAACACGTACTTGCATTCCTCAGTAGCAGGTTTAATGGAGCGGTCGGCACTGATAACACCATTTATACAGAAGTTTTGGTCGTTGTGCTCCCCTTTCTCATAGTCACCACCATAATTCCATGATTTCTTATTATATTTCCGTTCATTATCCAGCAATCCCTGGTCTATCCAGTCCCAAATATATCCGCCGGCAAGCGCATCATGAGAACGTATTGCATCCCAGTATTCTTTCAGCCCGCCGGTAGAGTTTCCCATAGAATGTGCATATTCACACATTATTATCGGACGGTTCATGACCGGATTCTTAGTCATCGCAATAAGCTCATCGACCATAGGATACATACGGCTGATGACATCGACGTATAAAGGATCATCGGGATTGGCATACACATAAAACTCTTTCTTTGCCGGTTTGACTTCTTCGTTTACATTAAAATCTATCTCACTCGTAACGATTGATGCTTCTTTACGTCCGATAGGTTTGTATAAAGGATTTTCCGGCTGACCTTGTGCTCCCTCATAATGAACAGGGCGGGTTGGGTCATAATCTTTCAACCATCCTGACAGGGCAGCATGATTAGGACCGCATCCAGACTCGTTACCCAACGACCACATGAACACAGAAGGATGGTTCCTGTCTCTTACAGCCATTCTTACCACTCTCTCCATGAATGGATTAATCCACTCAGGTCTGTTGGACAGATAGCCTCTTTGATGATGAGTTTCAAGATTAGCCTCATCCATTACGTATATACCATACTTATCGCACAATTCATAGAAATAAGGGTCGTTAGGATAGTGCGATGTGCGGACTGTATTGAAGTTATAACGCTTCATAAGCAGAACGTCTTCGAGCATCTCATCACGTGTAACGGTCTTTCCTCCGGTCTCGCTATGGTCATGGCGGTTTACACCAATGAGTTTAATAGGAGTGTCATTCACCAGAATCTGATTACCTGTTATTTTAATATCCCTGAACCCTACCTTATTACTTCTCGCATCCACCACGTTGCCATTTCTGTCTGTGAGCTTTATAACCAAAGTGTATAGATAAGGGTGTTCCGAATTCCATAGTTTTGGCTTAGAAACAATTCCCTCCATCATTCCGTAATAAACATTATCACGCTGAGGATAAGGTTCGTTCACCACATAATCGGCTGTAACGGTAATGTCTTTTCCAAACACAGGATTTCCATCGGCATCATATAATTGGGCGGATAAATTCCATCCCGTCAAATCTTCCATATTCTGATTTGTTATCTCGGGACGAATCTGTAATCGTGCTATATTCTTTTTGAAATCAATACGTGTTCTTACTCCATAATCATATATAGCCACCTGCGGAATAGACATGATATATACCTCACGATGGATACCAGCCATTCGCCAATGGTCAGCATCTTCCATATAACTTCCATCAGTCCACTTATACACCTGTACTGCTAGTTTATTTTCCCCATTCTTCACGTATTCAGTAATATCAAATTCCGTAGGCAAACAACTGTCTTCGGAATATCCCACCTTCTGTCCATTTACCCATACATTGAATCCAGAATAGACACCTCCAAAATGGAGTATAATCCTGTCATTCTTCCACTTGTCTGGAACAACAAATTCTTTAATATAACAACCGGTCTGATTATTCCTGTCAATATATGGCGGACGAGCCGGGAAAGGATAAATAGTATTTGTATATATGGGATAACCATATCCCTGCATCTCCCAACATGAAGGAACAGGAATACTTTTCCATGATGATGAATTGTACTCTACTTTATAAAAATCACCGGGTGCCAATGCTACATCTTCGGAATAGTTAAACTTCCATTGGCCGTTCAACGACATATACTCTGATTTTTCTCTGTTTCCATCTAAAGCCCAATCCACCCTCCGGTAAGAATAAGTAGTACTGCGGGGAGACAAACGGTTAATTCCGTTTATGATCTGGTCCTGCCATGCATTCTGATTGTTTCTCCATTGTTTGACTTTAGTATCCGATGCCCACAGAGATTGCATCAGGAAAAATAACACAGAAAATGAAAAAATAGATTTTAAGTTCAAGTTCATAAATTCGCATTTTAAGTTTCTATGCAAATATATAAGTATAATGAACAATGAAAAGGGTATATTTCTATCTATATAGAGTGGTATTTTTACATATGAGCTTAAACTTTACAGAACACTATCCAAATTACTATACTATGTAGTAATCTATTTGAAAATATTATATATTACCATATCACAAATCTTTTCAGACAATTTTTATATATTCTCATCTTATCCCTTACATCAAAGGTAAATCCCAATCCTGATTTGCCAGCCGCATTTATTCCTTTTTTCAGGAGAATTTTCTTTATGGCTTACGCCATGAAAATTCTCCTGAAAAAGAATGCGGCGGCAAACGGATTAGAATTAAAAGAAAGATTACAGGGATTAACTGCGACCGACGTGACGCATAGCCGTAAATCAAAGGCGGCTATCCTTATATTCTATATATGGCCTCACAAATACTGTGAAAGCCCACCTTCCCAAATAACAAAACATAGCCTGCCTATCAACTCCCCAAATAAGACAGGGATTTCAGCTCCCTCCGATCTGCATAGTCAGATGGCTTAGCTATGCTTTTACTTATACTCTTCCTACTTCCTTTCATCCTTTTTTCCTGCTGTTTCTACATTCTTTCCTATCTCTGGTATGACATCTGATGACATCTGATGACATATAATGCCATCTATTTGCAAATCAACCATTTATCCAATTTATCGCATTACATTTGGACTGTGAAACAAATCAAGTAGTCACTCAAAACAAAAGATTATGGCACAAGAAAACAGTCCTGACAAGGAAAAAAGGCAAGGCCGGACTAAGAAATCAGAAAAACCTTATGTGGAACAAATTGATGAACTTCTGCTGGTACATAACAAAAACGACCCCAAGGAGGGTTTGGGAGTGGTCAGCAAGGCAGACGAGAAAGGCAATTATCAGACGGTTACACCGGAAGAGAAGAACGAGAACTCATTCCTTAAATTCGACAAGAATTCAAGCATCCTCGAAAACTTCATCAAGAATTTCTGGAGCCAGCTGAAGGAGCCTACGCATTTCAGGCTTATCCGTATGACCTTCAATGATTACAAGCAGAACAAACAGGCTCTCAAGGACCTGGCCGAAGGTAAGAATACAGACGCGGTAAAGGAGTTTCTGAAACGCTATGAAATCGTACCGAAAGTAAACAATCAGAAAAACAGTCAAACAAAAGAGGAGGAAACAAAAATGGCAAAGAAGCAGGAACAGACAGCGCAGGCACAGCCTGAACAGGTATCACAGGTGGAAGCTGCCGCACAGGGACGCGAACAGCAGGAACCGCAACGCCAGCAGACACCCACGTACCGCTACAACGAGAACATGATCAACTGGGAAGAACTGGGCAAGTTCGGCGTTTCCAAGGAAATGCTGGAGCAGTCCGGACAGCTTGACAGTATGCTTAAAGGATACAAGACCAACAGGACCATGCCGCTGACACTCAATATTCCGGGAGTATTGACTGCCAAGCTGGACGCACGCCTTTCATTCATATCCAACGGCGGGCAGGTCATGCTGGGCATCCACGGTATCAGAAAGGAACCGGAACTGGAGCGTCCTTATTTCGGACATATCTTCACGGAAGAGGACAAGAAGAACCTGCGTGAAAGCGGGAACATGGGACGCGTGGCTGACCTTAACCTGCGTGGCAACACAACTGAGCCGTGTCTGATTTCCATCGACAAGAATACCAACGAACTGGTAGCCGTCCGACAGGAGCATGTCTATATCCCGAATGAAATCAAAGGGGTAACCCTGACTCCGGACGAAATCCAGAAACTGAAAAACGGTGAACAGATATTCGTAGAGGGAATGAAGTCCAATCAGGGTAAAGAGTTTAATGCCAATCTGCAATACAGTGCGGAAAGAAGAGGCATCGAATTTATCTTCCCGAAAGACCAGGCCTTCAACCAGCAGACACTCGGCGGTGTACCGCTTTCCCCCATGCAGCTCAAAGCGTTGAACGAAGGACACACCATCCTTGTAGAGGATATGAAACGAAAGAACGGCGAACTGTTTTCTTCTTTCGTTACCATGGACAAAGTTACAGGCGGGCTCCAATATACGCGCCACAATCCGGAAACGGGAGAAATCTACATACCGAAAGAAATCTGTTCGGTACAGCTCACACCGGAGGACAAGGAAGCGTTGCGAAAAGGGCAGCCCATCTATCTTGAGAACATGATCAACCGCAAAGGGGAGGAATTCTCGTCATTCGTCAAGCTGGACCTTGTAAGCGGAAGGCCACAGTATTCCAGAACTCCGGACGGTTTCAACGAACGACAGGCACCTACCATCCCGGCTGAGGTTTACGGACACCTGCTTTCGGCACAGGAAAGAGCAAATCTTCAGGACGGAAAGGCCATCCTTGTAACGGGTATGAAAGGTCCCAACGGCAAACCGTTCGATTCCTATCTGAAAGTAAACGCAAACACCGGACAGCTGCAATATTTCCAGGAAAATCCGGATGTACGCCGCAATACCTCACAGCGTGCTTCACAGACTGACAATACCCAGCAGCAGGAACAGAAGAAGGGAGCAAAACAGGCTGTCTGACCTGAACGGGATTCAAATCAATCAAATCATCAACTACTAAAAAAGGAAAGAACATGAACAAGACCAATCATCATATCTACAAGGCTGAACAAATCGACTGGGAAAAACTGGAATCGGTAGGTATCAGCAGATCGCAAATTGAAAAGGACGGAAACATGGACCTGCTCCTTCAGGGAAAGGAAACCAATGTCATGTCCATTAAAATCAAGACTCCTGTATTTTCACTGACCATGGACGCCACACTCAGTCTGATTGAAGACGGGAATGGAAATCCGGTCATCAGCGTAAACGGTATCAACCCTTCAGGTGAATAAATAAGAAACCATAATGTATCATCTCTCTTTCCATACGGACTTACCGTATGGAAAGATATAAAAACAGAATTTATCATGATTGCCATATTAACAGACAAACCAAGTGTAGGAAAAGAAATCGGAAGAATCATCGGTGCAACCAGAGTAAGAAACGGATATGTGGAAGGAAACGGCTACATGGTTACGTGGACTTTCGGGAACATGCTGTCACTGGCCATGCCGAAGGACTACGGAACCCAGAAGCTGGAACGGAATGACTTTCCTTTCATCCCGTCCGAATTTGAACTGATGGTACGTCATACACGCACCGAGAACGGATGGATACCGGAGATTGATGCCGTACTCCAGCTTAAAGTAATCGAGAGAGTGTTCCAGGCATGCGACACCATCATTGCGGCTACTGATGCCAGCCGTGACGGGGAAATGACATTCCGCTATGTCTATCAATACCTGAACTGTACACAGCCTTGCTTCCGTCTGTGGATTTCTTCTCTTACCGACGAGTCTGTGCGTAAAGGCATGGAAAACCTGAAGCCGGACAGTTGCTACGACAGCCTGTTCCTTGCTGCCGACAGCCGCAACAAGGCGGACTGGATTCTCGGAATCAACGCCAGCTATGCCATGTGCAAGGCGACGGGCCTTGGCAACAATTCCCTCGGACGGGTACAGACACCGGTACTGGCTGCCATCAGCAGACGCTACCGTGAAAGGGAGAACCATATTTCATCGGACAGCTGGCCCATCTACATCAGCCTGCAAAAGGACGGCATCCTTTTCAAGATGCGCCGCACACAGGATCTTCCCGACAAAGAATCCGCTACAATGTTTTTCCAGGACTGCAAGCTGGCACATCAGGCACAGATTACAGGTATCAGCCACAGCGTTAAGGAAATACTTCCACCGGACCTGCTTGACCTGACACAACTTCAGAAGGAAGCGAACATCCGCTATGGTTTTACCGCATCAGAGGTGTATGACATCGCCCAGTCTCTTTATGAAAAGAAACTGATTTCCTATCCGCGGACTTCCAGCCGTTATCTGACGGAGGATGTGTTTGACTCGCTTCCACCAATCATGGCGCGTCTGCTTTCATGGGAGCTGTTCCCTGCCGCTAAAGGAACTGGAGGTATTGACATATCCGGTTTGTCCCATCACATAATAAACGCAGAAAAGGCCAATGTACATCATGCCATCATCATTACAGGTATCCGTCCCGGGAATCTGTCCGAAAAGGAAATACTGGTTTACAGACTTGTAGCCGGAAGGATGCTTGAAGCATTCATGCCTCCGTGCCGCATAGAAACGACAAATGTTGAAGCGGTTTGTGCGGCGCAACATTTCAAGGCCGAACAAACAAGAATCATTGAAGCCGGCTGGCATGACGTGTTCATGCGTTCCGACATGGTTCCAAAATCGGGATATTCCGTCAATGAACTCCCCGAAGTGAAGAAAGGTGATAACCTGAATGTATGCGGATGCAATATGGTACACAAAAAACAGCTGCCGGTAGATCCGTTCACGGATGCAGAACTGGTGGAATACATGGAACTGAACGGATTGGGCACGGTATCCTCACGTACCAATATCATCCGTACACTGGTTAACCGTAAGTATATCCGTTATTCAAGGAAATATATTGTTCCGACCCCGAAAGGTATGTTCACCTACGAAACCATCCGTGGAAAGAAAATTGCGGATACTTCACTTACAGCTGACTGGGAAAAACAGCTGGCCGGACTTGAAAGCGGAATGATAACCGGGCAGGACTTTCTTAATAGGATCAGGACTCTCGCCAAGGAAATGACCGATGACATTTTCAACACCTATTCCACAAAAGAAGAATAACATCAATATTAACCACAAGAATGCAGGCCGGAAGGTCTGCATTTTTTTGTATCCGTACAGAAAAGAATCTGTTTTTCCGCTTTTAAGCGGCAAAGGTCTTGGATTGCCTGCCTTTTGTCGCAAGGCTGCCCTCATGGGCTTGGCTGGACAGGAAAAAATCATCCTCGCTGCGCTCCGGTATTTTTTCCTGCCAGGCCTTGCGCAAAAAGGCAATCCAAGAGGCCGGAAGCCTATAAAATCGGGAAAACACATCCCGATGGGATTATTCATTCATAAAATTAAGGATTATGGAACTACAGATTATCGAAAGTATCAGCAAGCATGCGGTAACCCTGGTATTGGTTATCGGAATACTTATGCTGACAGACAAAGGTATTATGCCTACAGGTATGATTGCAATGCTCCTGCTCACCGGAGGAATCATAGGATTTCTTTTCAGAGCTCTTCTACTGATTGTCAGGATAGCATTTATCTTTTTCATTGTCGGACTCCTGTTTTTCTAACCAATAAAACCAACATATATGAAAACAAGTACATGTATATCTTCTGCTCCTGTCATGCCGGCTGTATGGCCACAGAGCGAACATATCAGACCAATCAAAAGACGTCTGCCCAATACAGTTGATGAACCTAAAAACATCGGCTACTATCTGGAATCTCTGCGTGATATTGCAAGCAGACCGGACAGGGAGGATGTCCTGAAAGAATTCTTCAAGGAATCTTATATATAACCATAAAATTTTTCAATTATGTTTTTCCAATCAATTTATCAGATGATTACAGCAGGTACGGATCTGAATATCAATATCCGTAAAGTGGACAACAGCCTGAGCGTAGCAGTCATGCCAAGGCGGAACAGCCTGAAAGAGGATACGCGGCAGAACATGGTGCCGCTGGTAGTGAACGGAACACCGGCAGAACTGGATATGGGTTTCCTGCAGACCATACTCCAACCGATACAGAAGGTACAGGGACTGCTTGCCAATGCGGAAAATTTCGAGAAACAGGCAGAAAAGGCAACGGCACAGGCCAAATCATCCAAGGCTCCAACAGTACCGGCCGAATCAAAGGAAGCCAGGGAAAAACGGGAAAAGATGGAAAAGCTCCTCAAAAAGGCTGATGATGCAACTGCCGCAAAAAGGTTCTCCGAAGCAATGACATGGTTGAAACAGGCACGGGTTCTGGCTTCTGCCGAAAAACAGAAGGAGATTGATGCCAGGATGCAGGAAGTACAGAAACAGGCCAGCGAAGGAAGTCTGTTCGGTATGGCAGAGGAACCGGCACCGGTAATTCCCCAACCACAAGGCAGCATGAACGGTCAGCCACAGCCCGGTATGCAAACAAGCATATTCCCGGAGCAGCAGACCCATACTATGAATCCTGAACCTGTCATGCTGTCTGCTCCACAACAGAATCCACAGGAAATGCCTCAACCGGTATATGGAACGAACGGAGCATATATCCAACCTGCTCCAAACCGGCCCGTGATGCAAGGAACAGGTATGCCACAAGGAGCTACAATGCAGCCCTATCCGCAGCAGCCGGCTTACCAGCCTGAGACGGCTCCTTATCCACAACAACAGGTACGGCAGCCGACAAACGGCCATATACCGAACGGAACAGTACAGGTACAGAACGGAAACGGACGGGAATACCAGACTGCGCCGGCTACACATGAGACATTCTGCTTCGATCCGGAAGACGAGAATGACAGGGAACTTCTAAAAGAGGACCCGTATGCGGAATATCCGGATTTTCCGGCTGAGTACCGTATGAAGGACGAGGCACAGGTAGAAATGGTATACTGCTGATATATAAAAATAAATGATTTGTAAAACCAATAAACTATAAACAATATGGCACTGGAAATTAAAGGAATGAAAAGAGTATTCAAGATGAAGAAGAACAGTCAGGAAATCGTACTGGACGATCCGAACGTAAACATGTCTCCGGCTGAAGTGATGGACTTCTATTCAATGAACTATCCAGAACTGACCACCGCGACCGTACACGGACCGGAAATCGAAGACGACCGGGCGGTATATGAATTCAAGACAACCATCGGAGTGAAAGGGTAAGGACATGAAAAAAGGACAACGTAAAGACAAGAAACCATGTACACAACTTACGGAACGGGCTTTGGAAAATTTAGCCAGACTTATCATATCGGAACTCGAAAATACGGACATAAGCCGGGGCATCAGAAGCAGGAAGAAAAGAAAACTCCCTCCAGCAGAAAGCCTCATGGTTTTCTGAACACGAGAATACCTTCCATCGCTCCCGACCTGTATGTGGAGAATGACAGGGATGTAACGGTAAATGTCACCACCAAAGAGAATCTTGATTTCCTGTACCGTTCAGCCATGAAGTATGCGCAGCTCCTGGATATGGAGCTGCCATACCATCCTACAGGCAGGACTTCCATAAGAGAAAAAATATGCCTGCTATATAATGCGCTGGATTCCATAGTATCTCATCATGTAAATCTGGAACTTGTCGGTGACAGGCTCCAGTTCTGTATCTATCATTTCCATGAATGGCCTGATTACACCCTGTTCCTTATACCGATAGATTTTACGGAAAGACTGAAAGGGGAAATCAAAAGGATCACACTGGAGTTCATCAGACGGTTCATCAAATATCACAGGATGATGGATATAACCGATACCCCTTATTTTGAGATGTCGGAAGTCTGTATCGATTATGTGGACTTTGAACAGCTTGATGAGGAAGAGAAAAAGAATCTGTACAGAAAGGAAAAGCTTTTCAGGTCATATGAAAAAGGGAGAATCCACAGGAAACTGTGCCGGATGTACTCCAGGGCTTTCTGTAGGAATCTGGAAGAACATATCCGCAACTGTAATCCTTCCAGCAATAAGGAAAAAAGACTTTTGGAACTGATTACTGAAGGGATGTCCCTGATTGCAAAGGACAGTCCTCATATCTTGAATTATGACTATGACTATGCAAGCAAAAAGGAAAGGGATTTCGAACCGCCACCGCTCGAATATCAGATTCTGCTTACATATTCCATCACGGATACGGTTACCAAAGACATGGAAAGCTGTTTCAGTACTGACTGTCAGGAAACATATAACCAGACTCCCGTATCATTTACATTCATCACACCGGAAACTGAAAAACTGTTCAGACCAGAGAATTATCCGGAACGGTTCTCAAAATGGTTTGAGAAATTTGTAGAACATGTTACCTATAATTTATAAACATCATGAATGAACTGACCCAAAACATACAGAAAATGATGGTGCCGAAAGCTGCTATCATAGCCTACAAGTATGAAGACAGAAGAAATTCTGACACCAGGTACTTCATAGAATTGCGTCCCATCGGAAAAAGCGGACAGATGGGGGCAGGTATCCCCGTCACATACGAATTCATGAATACCCTGCTGGAATCCTACACGGAAGAAATGAGCGGGATACCGGCAGGAAGAGTCCCCGATAACATGCTGGCCTGCAATCCGAGAAAAGGACAGGAAGAATATATCTGGTACAATCCGCCCGGAAAGAGACAGATGTTCTTTCACAAGGATCTCAATATACAGGACGGCATATTCAATCTGCCGGGAATTGTTTATCATGTAAAAAACGGAAGCATGGACGTATTCGCCTTCAAGGGAAAACGTCCGGTGGAGACGACTCCACTGTTCCGTGCCCCGTTCTTCAACGTGACCGGGTCAAGTGTCTGCCTTGGCAGCAGTTCTCTGGAAAAGCCACAAAACCCGACTTTCCTTTCCCTGCTGGAATACTGGGAAAAACGGTTCTGGCTGACTGAATTCTCCCATCTTGGAGGAAATGTCAATCCTACCGTTTCAAATCTTGTCATCGTCACCGAGAACATAAGAAACAATCCGTTCGATATGAACGAACTCAAGCCCATGAATAAAAAACTTAAAGACATACTTCCATGAAAAAGATACATTTTACCGACCGCTACCTGCTCAATCCGCGTCATCCGGTAACAGTATTCGTCATCGGAGCCGGAGGTACAGGCTCACAAGTGATAACCAATCTGGCACGTATGAGCATGGCACTTCAAGCATTGGGCCATCCGGGACTGCATGTCACCGTATTCGATCCCGACACAGTAAGCCAGGCCAATATAGGACGCCAGCTTTTCAGTGAAACAGAACTGGGACTGAACAAAGCCGTATCACTAGTCACACGCATCAACCGTTTCTTCGGATACGCATGGACTGCCGAACCGCAATGTTTTCCTACCAGGAATTTTTCTGAAGACAGCACAGCAAATATCATCATAACCTGTACGGACAATATACGTTCACGTCTTACGCTTTGGAAGTTCCTGAAGAAAGTCCGCAAAGAAAACTTCAGTGACCATTCGGCTCCCATATACTGGATGGATTTCGGGAACAGCCAGACAAAAGGACAGGTCATCATCGGGACGGTACGTGAGAAAGTTCTCCAACCTTCTTCACAGGAATATATTCCCATGCCTAAAATGAATGTCATCACCGAGGAAGTGGACTATGCAAAAATCAAGGAAAAAGAATCAGGACCAAGCTGTTCCCTGTCGGAAGCCCTGGAAAAACAGGATCTGTTCATTAACTCCACACTGGCACATATCGGATGTGACCTGCTCTGGAAAATGTTCAAGGAAGGAAAGACACTGTATCGCGGTGTCTATGTCAATCTGGATACATTGAAAATGACCGCAATCCCGGTGTAATGACGGAAGTGACCGTATCATCTTTCCATCAGAATACGGTCACTTATTCTATTTGCTGCTTATTATTTACATCTGAAATATCTTTTCCAAAAGTAGCCTTTTGCTTATTCATTTTTTATTTGTATATTTGAGAAGAAAAACATAACTTTTTTATGAACGCAGAAAATTTAAGAATAGGAGACTATGTACATATCCATTTTCTCAAAAACACAACTACTGAACAAGCCAAAGTTGAGAATATCAATATTGAAAATAACACCATTATTTTGGTAAATCAAAGAAAAGATATAATTAAGATTGATACTGAAGATAAATGGGAACAGATAAAACCAATTCCATTAGATGAAAGTGTATTGAAACAGTTTGGATACAAGGATTCTATTAAGACTGTATATGGCCTAGTTAATAAAAATGTATATGAAAAAGTATACATATTTAAAGATAGGTCACCTATATTAGTAACTTTAATTTATGAAGATGGTGTATTTAAACTGGTACAAAGTGATGATGAAGCTTTTTATGGATGTAAGACGAAACCCTCGTTTCAAGATCTTCACATTTTTCAACACTATCTTTCCGATAATATGTACATTAATAATATATAGACAAGAATCTTAAATAAAAAACATTTCAAAACAATCAGACAGACTTCGCAAACTATATATATAAATAGTTTGCGAAGTCTGTCTGATTGTTATTTTATTTCAATTCAAAGAATTGGTATCGTCTCATTTACTCATTTTCTACTGTTCATTATACTTATTTTCCATGTGCCAGTATCACATCCATTCCATTAACTACTTTTATCCTTACCACGCTGGAGGAGGAAACTCTGTATCTCTGAGGCGAGATAGAATGATTTCCCGTTCTTTTCCACCGAGTAATATTTAATCTTGCCCTCTTGCCTGTAACGTGCCAAAGTTCTTTGTGACACACCAAGGAGTTCTGCCAAATCGACATTATCAAGCAGTCTATCTCCGTTCATACATTCTTTCAGACGGTTCATCTGATCCAGTTTCTTTTCAATGCGAACAAATCCCTCTACCATTGTACCTATCAGTTTTTCGAGTATCTCATTATCTATATATGACATAATTCCAATGTTTAAGTGAATAAATCGATACTCCCGTTGTGCGCACTCTAAGAGTATTTACTTATAGTAGTGAAAATAGTATGCCTTAATTTCAGATAATACCTAAAAAACACGTTACATTCTGATAATCAAGCATATAAATTTTATCTATTTCATATTAGTGTAAACCGGAAGTGTAAACTTTAAAATGCAGAATTGATAACAGGTCAACAACATTGATATCCAATACTATATGATAATATGTTTCCATATGAATACTTATACCAGATTATACTTTATCTGTACTACCAGACACTAACTGTTCATGTGCCCATTCTACAAGAGATTTACGAGAAAAAACCAGTTTGTTTCCATACTTCATAAAAGGAATCTGTCCGAGTGAAGTCATTTTATACAGCTTAGCTTTAGAAGTAGGAAATCCATGCTCATCCAATACCTTCAATGCACTAGATAAATTCAAAGTATCAGGTAATCCAGATGAAATTGTTTCTTTATTATTCCCTGAATAATATTTTGAAATAGCTCTGAATACGATTTCTTCAATCTGTTCTTCTGTTGCAACTATTATACCTGCCATAATCAAACATTTTGCGGATTAACTACTCGATTTTACCCCTATTACTTCAGAGGTTTCAAGACAAAGAAATTATAAAAACAAATAGTATTCAAACAGGAAAACATATATACAAGCTATGACATTTAATGACAAAAACCGTCATTTAAAGACAAATGAAAATGCCATTTCAAGGAGCTGTCATCAAAAGTCCTTAAAATGGCATCAAATTGCAACTATTATATAGATGATAAAAAATTATTGCTTTTGTTTTCTAAGTTGAGAAATAACCTCATTTACATCAAAAAACTTAAGATTATCATATGATTTCTCACTATATTTTATCAGACCATCCTTTAGCCACTTGTTCACAGTTGCAGGAGTAACTTTCATCCATTTTGAAAGATGAATATTTGTTATCAAATAATAACCGTTCAACTGTGTCAATTTATGCTTATTTGCAGAAAATCCACGCTGTAGACGGTCAACAAGTGTATCTATATCCTTTTTTAAAATTTGTGGAGCCGGTTTATTTTCTTTAATCGTCAATTCTATAGACTTCATATCAAAATTATTCAATTGAGGCAGCTTGGATAACTCCTCTATGATATGAACTGCACACTTCAAATCCTGAATCTTGAATATTAATTGCTTCCGTCTTGGCATAGTAGTGATTTTCCTTTTTCAGTGGTATAATATTTCTGCAAACGGCTGTTAGGCTTATCAGGAACAGTCATTGCCAACAATCCTTCCTCAATCAGAGGGTTTATATATTTATTCCTAAATTTAGTCCGATTACTAAAGTGCAGCAAAGTAATAATTTCCATTAGAGACTTTTCCGATATACAAGTTTTAAGAATTGTCTGTATTTCTCCCCGACTTAGAGCCAACTTAGTCCCAACTTGGTCCCAACTTGGTCCCAACTTAGTCCCAACTTGGTCCTGACCTGTCTGAATATTTTTTGCAAACTCAAACTCTTTAGGATCACGATAGGTAATAGAAAAGACAAACTCCTCTCCACTACGAATCTCTATCTCAGAGTTTTCAAAGTATAACGGAGCATATTTCCGAATATTTTTCTGTCCGGAACCAAGTTCCTCAGCCCATTTCATTTCACGGAATACCTTTGTTATTAGCGGATTCTTTGTACGAGTACGCCAGTCATTTATATCTATATCCCCTGTTTGGAAAGGTTTCGTCCAATTCTCTGTTATTACTCGATCACGAAATATAAGGAACTTATTGCTATATGAACTGATATACTCACGATGCAGAAGTGTATTCGAGATTATTTCTCTGAATATCATTACCCGTAAGTCCAAACGATCTATTCCATTATCCGCCAAACGAAACTTATCAGGCATGTTGCGTTGCACGAAATTCAACAAACGAATATATGACTGAATCAAATTTACGCATATCATATCCCGGTCATTGTAACGAATATCAGGGTCAGTCGGAAGCGGATGCAAAAAACGCTCGTAAGACATGCTACGATAAATGGCATCCGTACGATGCCACGGACAACAGTTCAGAATAGCCTGTTCCTTGCCAAATAAAAGAATAGCAGCCAACTTATATCCTTCCCTATTTGTTCCCCGTTGCTTACCCCAGAACAGGCTTTTCAGGAATTCTTCATTTGTCATGCTCAACCACGGATGATTGGAGTTATGAATAGAAATGTGGCTACGCATAATCTTGAACGATTCTTCATCCATATCTGCCAATGTTACATCGGGAAATACTTCATTCTCGGAAGACTCCTTTTCCTTTCGCATGAACATGTTCTTAACCAGATAAGTATGCTTTGACACATCATTGTCTGCATCACCCCAACGGTCATAAAAACGGTTCTTATATCTATGTACCTGTTCACTCTCTGGCACACTCAGATACAGGATAATCTTACCGTCAATCTCTATCTGCTCCGGCGTGATTGGCATTGGAGGAAGAAACAGTTCAGGATTATTCAGTGTATTGATAATACTTTTGGTCATATCTGTTACGCATTTAGGGTTAATTCCTAATATAGCCCCATCATCATCCACTCCTAAAAAGATATATCCTCCCTCTGCATTCAGAAAAGAACATACCGTTTCATACACGGAAGCCGAAACCTTATCCGTGCATTTCTTAAATTCTACTTGTCTATTCTCGCCATGCAAAAGCAAGTCTTTTATTTTATTTGTTGATAACATACCGTTTCCTTTATAATACTTTTACCGCTTCGTCTATTACGCTACTGGCAAAGCTATCCAAATAAGTATTGGTCGTTGACAAATCACTATGACCCAATATCTGTGAGATAACTTCACGTGGTACTTGATTGTCCTGTAAAGTCATAGCCATTGTATGACGGCTCACATAACTGGTCAGCTTCATGTCCGTAATCCCTAAAGTCTGCGCTAAATTAGCCAAATTCTTGTTATTACGTCCAAAACGGCTACGAATATGATTATATAATTGTTCTCCTTTATATCCTGGAATAGAAACGATTGGTAATAAATAATCTTCTACCAAAATTGTATTAGAAGCAAACCAGTCCATCAATTCCTGAATTTCAGAAGTTATCTTAATCTGAATAGGTTTTACTTTCTTTGCTTCTTTTGTCTTATTTCGTTTATAAACAATATAGCTTCCACCATTATAACGGATTATATTGTTTTTAGTCAACAATGCAGCGTCAATAAACGATATTCCATAACAATAATAAGAAAATAGGAACAAACGTCTTGCAAGCTCTTGAGCATGACTTTTAACAGCAGTATGTTTCAGTTTATCCATATCTTCATGTGGCAAATAGCGCTTTGCTGTTTCTTCTTCCAAGGCAGAGATATTAAAACCTCCTTTTCCAAAAGGATAGGTGACTTCAGAAGCCTCCTGATCTTGTATAGCCTTATTTAAAATTGCACGCAGAGCTTTGAAATAATATTTCCGGGTATTTCCTTTACACTCCCGTTTCTGAAGAAACACATCGAAAGCCTTTACATATTTAATGTCTATTTCAGAAAACACTTTCTTATCAAACTTACTATCAAACAATTCAAGCATATGTAAAGTACGACTATAACAAACTGAATTTCCTACATGACCAGTATCCTTTAACGTAGTTATTGTCTTATTGAAATAATCCTTTACTTTACCTTTTGAGGCCTTATTCAAAAATGCTTCTTCAAACTGATTTAAAGTCCAATCAACCCTTTCTATTTCAAAGTTGCGAAATATTTCATTAATCTGGGTTTCTATTTCAGATAATCTTGCATTCCATATTTTAAATTTAGGTACAATTTTCTTATCAGAAACAAATCGACCATCAGATTCATTCCACTGCTCTTTTGTTGAAACCAATCCAGTTCGTATTAACTTACTTTTTCTTTCTTTAGTAATTCTAATAGAAACCGGAAAACTGCCATCTTTACGTTCATTACCCGCAAACAGAATAAACTTATATGTTGCCATAGATATAGGTGTTATATTTATTTTCCTACAACAAATCTACAACATTTTGAGTAAAAACCATCAAAACAGAAGAAAATTTATAGAAATTAAATAGTTGATTATCAATAAAAATAATACTGAAAATCAAACAAATACAAAATACATATATCATAAAATAAGCCCCTGGGGGGGCGTGTGGTCGCTGGTTCGAATCCAGTCACCCCGACTGGTGAAAATGAAGGAGTTAAGTGATAAACTTAGCTCCTTTTTCTTTTATATATGACACATTTATGACACAAATCAAGATGTTTCCCATCATTATATCACTTCGATTAAGAAACAAAAATAAAATAGCTGGGGATTATTTATTTTTCTTTATTTAGGTTTACCATAGTTTTATTCAACATATAACATACTTTCGTAGCATATTGAATAAAACAATTTAATATGATTTACGGATACATTAGAGTAAGCAGTGACAAACAGACTGTAGAAAACCAACGTTTCGAAATTAATAATTTCTGCGAACGTGAAAATTTAAAAATTGATGGTTGGATAGAAGAAACCATCAGCGGTACAAAATCCTATAGCAAAAGAGAGTTAGGTAAACTACTCAAGCAAATCCAAAAGGACGATCTTATAATTTGTGCAGAACTTTCACGCTTAGGAAGAAATCTTTTTATGATAATGGAAATTCTTAACCTTTGCATGAGTAAAGAATGTAGGGTCTGGACAATCAAAGACAATTATCGTTTAGGCGAGGATATTCAAAGCAAAGTATTAGCATTTGCCTTTGGCTTATCGGCAGAAATTGAACGTAATCTAATTAGCCAACGCACCAAAGAAGCATTATTACGAAAAAAAGCAGAGGGTGTAATCTTAGGCCGTCCAAAAGGAAAGAAAAGCTCTCCTGAAAAATACAAATTATATAAAAAAAGGAACTTGATTCAGGAACTTTTAAATGCAAATATATCTAAGCGGAAAATTGCTGTAATATGTAAAGTTGATAGAAATACATTAGCACGCTATATCAAAACCTTTTTGGTAGAAACATAACGAGCGTTTTAGTGCAGCAACAGGCTGTGGAGTGTAGATTCGCTTCTTCTGATTCATGGGTGATACTTTCACCTATTGAGCAAAGTATCAAACAAAAAATAGATACTATAGGTACTCCACTCAAAGACTGGAATATTAACATATATCGTGGAGTCCTTACTGGATATAATGACGCTTTCATTATATCTACAGAGAAGAGAAATGAGATATTGGCAAATTGTCAAACGGAAGACGAACGTACCAGAACAGCTGAATTAATACGACCGATTTTAAGAGGACGTG
>ERZ831634.1053-NODE-1053-length-31302-cov-3.889077_pt1 | contig 31302 bp, 29 predicted proteins | sample MGYA00519953_ERZ831634 | MGnify/ENA primary metagenome ERZ831634 (study PRJEB31850, sample SAMEA3708718) | human gut metagenome | biome: human gut; feature: human-associated habitat; material: faeces | place: China | collected 2014 ... | reverse complement strand
GACCCGCCCCGGCCGTTTCGACCGCCGCGTGCCCGTGGAGCTGCCCGACTTGCAGGGGCGTGAAGCCATCCTCCGCGTCCATGCGAAGAAGATTAAGACCGAGCCGAACATCAACTATGCGCAGATTGCGCGCATGGCGTCCGGCGCATCCGGCGCGGAACTGGCGAACATCGTCAATGAAGCCGCCCTGCGCGCTGTCCGCAACCACCGCACCGCCGCGTCTCAGGCGGACATGGAGGAATCCATCGAGGTCGTTATCGCCGGTTATCAGAAGAAGAACGCGATTCTCACCGACAAGGAAAAGAGCATCGTGTCCTACCACGAAATCGGTCACGCGCTCGTCGCGGCGCTGCAGAGCCACTCCGCGCCCGTGCAGAAAATCACCATCGTGCCGCGCACGTCCGGCGCGCTGGGCTACACGATGCAGGTCGATGAGGGCAACCACTACCTGATGACCAAGGACGAAATCATCAACAAGATTGCGACGCTGACGGCGGGTCGTGTGGCGGAAGAAATTGTGTTCGGCTCGATTACGACCGGCGCGTCCAACGACATTGAGCAGGCCACGAAGCTCGCCCGCGCGATGATTACCCGCTACGGCATGAGCGACGAGTTCGGCATGGTGGCGATGGAGACGGTCGAAAACGCCTATCTGGGCGGCGACACGTCCCTGTCCTGCTCGGCGGAAACGCAGGCGCGCATTGACGCGCTGGTCGTCTCCATCGTCAAGGAGCAGTACCAGAAGGCGACGCAGATTCTGACCGAAAACCGCGCGAAACTCGATGAGCTGGCGAAGTACCTGTACGAAAAGGAAACCATCACCGGCGAAGAGTTCATGAACATCCTGAACAAGAAGGAAGCCTGATTGCGCCTGTAATCCAAACCAACAAGTAAATAACCAATCGGAGAATAGGGAGAAAATCAACCATGAAGAAATTTCTGACCAGCAAGATTGGCAACATCCTGCTGTGCATCGCTGAAATCATCGTCGGCGTGCTGCTGCTCGTCAACCCCGACGCCGTCACCTCCGCCTTCATCATCGGCGCGGGCGCTGTCATGATTCTTACGGGCATCGTCTTCTGCACGCTGTATTTTGTCGGCGAAGCAGAAAAAATGGTCATCAAACAGCTGCTCTTCAAGGGCTTGCTGCTCATCATCCTCGGCGTTCTGTGCGTGACGCAGTATGGCGTGCTGCTGGCGGCGCTGCCGTTCGTAACGTGGGTGTACGCCATCGCCATGCTGATTCTGGCGGCGTATAAGGTGCAGTGCACGGTGGACATCCTCCGCCTGAGCGGCATCCGCTGGTACTTCCCGGCGATTTCCGCGGCGCTGGCGGTTGTGCTGGCGCTGTTCATCCTGCTCAACCCGAACACCGCGATGAACATCGTCTGGGGTTTCATGGGCGTGTCCATCATCCTCGAAGCCGGGCTGGAAATCGCGACGATTATCCTGCTGAAGTAAAGGCTGCTCTCGGCGCTCGCTGGAAATTCCGGCGGGCGCTTTTGACGTACTGGAGGAAGGAAAATGGAAGAGAAAATCAGGCGGAAAGCCCTGCTGATTCTGTCCTGCGTCCTGATGCTGGAAGCCGTCGGCATCCGCTATGTCCCCAATTTCCAGCGTGTCGGGCTGATTCTGTACGCTGCCGGGATGCTGACGATGTACGCGATGACGCTGCGCCGCAAAATCAAGGGGCTGACAGTGAACGAGAACGACTTTATGCCGTTCCTGTTCGGCGCGGGGCTTCTGGCGATAGAGGTTCGCCGCTATGATTTCGGCGAAAAGGGCAAGTTGTGGCTGTGGATTATCATCATTTCGCTGCTGCTGGCGCTGCCGATGCTGCTTGCGGAGCGCCGCGTTCCGTCCGGAAAGGCGGGGAACAACAAATACTGGATGCGCGCCATCACGATTGTGTTCCTGATTGTCCTCAGCTGCTTCAACTGGGTCTACGCGACCAACGTTGCTTTTGACACGAGCGAAGGTACGGCGACGACGGGCGTCATCACGCGGAAGCGGGTGGAAAAGGGGACGAAGCACCGGATGAGCTATTATCTGGAAGTGTCGAAGCCTTTGACGAACGAAACAAACACGTTTTCCGTCAGCAAGAGCGACTATAACCGATATGACGAACAGCGGGTTGTCACCGTGACGGAGCATCCCGGCTTCTGGGGCGCGCCGTACTACGATGTGACGCTGCCGAAGACGCAGGGGGAGGATTGGCATGGTCAATAGAGCAAGAGAAGCCAGAAGAAAACTGTTCACGCCGAAAACCGTGGTTTATGCCGCGTGGGGACTTCTGGCAGCGGCGCTGGTGGCGCACTTCGTCCCGGCGTTGGAAGCCGTCGCGTTGGTGCTGTACGCGGTCGGGCTGATTGCGCTCTGCCTCCTTGCCCTGACCGCCCCGAAGAAGGGGACAATCGCCGTTCCGCGCGTGTTCCTGCCGATGCTGGCGGCGGTGTTCCTGATTGTTGGTTGCCAAATCGGGATGCGTCCGGACGAATCGCCGCTGGTGTGGCGGAGCATCCTGCTTGCGCTGATTCTGCTGATTCCGCTGATGATTTCGGAGAAACAAGCCGCTGCCGACATTGACCGGGGCAGATTTGCCGCGCGGGTGTTCGTCGTCGTCGGAACAGTGTGGATAAGCTGCGCGTTCTGGCTGATTGCGACGAACTCGGTGTTTGACGCGGACGTCGGCATGTCGCACATCAGCACCGTCACGCAGACGCGCGCGCGACAAGCCGCTATTGCTGCATGGACGTGGTTTGGGACGGCAGAACGCTGGATTTTCCGGTCAGCAAGGAGGATTTCAGCGAAATAGCCGCGGGGGACAAGGTGCTGGTGACGGAGTACGACGGTTTCTGGGGCGCGCCGTATTATACATGGGACTATCCGCAGGAGGAGGCGGACTAACGTGGCGAAATCCGCCAAAATCAAGACGCGAAAGCCCATCAGCACCGTCACGCTGCTGGCGTGGGGGCTGCTCGCGCTGGCAACTGCGTTCGACCACATTCCATCGTTTCGCGCCGCCGCGCTGATTCTCTACGCGGTCGATTGGCTCGCGCTCGCCATTGCGGCAACGCTGACGAAGCGCAAGCAGACGCTGATTATCCGACCGGGGATGATTCTGCCGCTGTTTATCTCCACGCTGCTGCTCTTCCAACGCAAAATCCGCATGACCATGCAGCCTGCGGCGACGATTTGGCTTGTCACGGCGTGCTTCATGCTGCTGACGTTGCCGATGCTGCTTGCGGCGGAGAAGCAAGTGCCGGACGAGCGCGCGGACGATGAAAAATACTGGGGGCGCGCGGTGATTCTGGCGCTGGTGGTGCTGCTTTCCGCTCATAGCTGGGCGTGTTTGAGCAACGCTGCGTTTGACCAAAGCGCAGGCAGTGCGCAAACGGCGTATATCACCGAAAAATGGCGGGAAAAGCATAAATTTAGCTGGGATTATCATCTTCGGGTCGCGGCGTCGGGGGAGACGGAATCGCTGACCTTCCAGATTGGGGCGGGGAGCTACAACCGCGTGTCCGAGGGGGACGCCGTCACGGCGACGGAGTATCCCGGCTTCTGGGGCGCACCGTATTACACATGGGAAATCCCTCAATCCCCCTGAAAAAACAGCAGGAATCCCGAAAAAGCCTTGCACTTTTGGGCGAAATGGCGTACAATAGCCTTGCCTGTGATTCGCATCGGGCAGAGTAGCTGAATCCGCGTTAAGTGTTCATGAACGGGGAGTTGTCATGAAACGAAGCCGCACGGCGGCGCGGTGGGTTCGGCGCATCCCGCTGTCTTGGTGCTGCCTCCTGCGAGTTGCGCGCAAAAATTCGCTTAGGAGGCGCTTTTTGTGATGTCACAATCCGTTTTCCATGCCCACTACTGGCGGGACTGCGCCCGGCTGACCACCCAGAAGCTCTGCGTGATGGGCGTGCTGATGGCGATGCAAATCATCCTCAGCCGCATCACTGCCATCAATCTCGGCAACTGGCTGCGCATCAGCTTCGGCTTTCTGCCCAACGCCATTGCCGGATACCTGCTCGGCCCCATCGGCGGCACGCTCGTCGCGTGGGGGAGCGACGCCCTCGGCACCATCCTCACCGGGCAGGCGATTAACCCCGGTCTGTCCGTCACGGCGGCGCTTGGCGGCTTCTTCTACGGGCTGATGCTGCATAAACGTCCGGTTACAATCTGGCGGACGATGGCGTGCCTGCTCGTCGTGTCGCTGGTGTGCCACTTCCTGCTGAACACCTACTTTCTGGCGATGGCGGGCTTCACCGCAGTGTCCGACGGCGCGGATTATCCCGCGTTTGTCCGCGCGCTTGTCCGCCCGATTTACGGCGAAGGCGCAACGATGCCCGCGTGGATCAGCGTCTGCAACCGTTTCATCAAGCAGGTCGTCGTCTACCCGGTCAATGTCGCGATGCTGCTGCTGATGCTGCGCGGCGTGCAGCGGATGCCGAACGCAGTGACGCACTTGTGAAGGAGAATCCCCCTGAATGACACCTGAAGAAAACAAACAGTTAATCCTCGCCGAGCTTGACCGTCTCTATCCCCAGCCCAAACCCGAACTGCATTTCACCAACCCCTACGAGACGCTGGTGGCGGTCATGCTGTCCGCGCAGTGCACCGACAAGCAGGTCAACAAGGTCACGCCCGCCGTGTTCACGCGTTTCCCCGACGTGAAGAGCATGGCGGAGGCGGATGCTGCCGAGCTGTACCCGCTGGTGAAAAGCTGCGGCTTCAAGAGTAAGGCAAGCAACATCATCGCCGCGTGCCGGATGATTCTGGCGGAGGACGGCGGCGAAGTTCCGCACACCATGGAAGCGCTGACCCGCCTGCCGGGCGTCGGGCGCAAAACGGCGAACGTCGTTATGTCCACGGCGTTCCATATTCCGGCAATTGCGGTGGATACGCACGTTTTTCGCGTCAGCAACCGCCTTGGGCTGGTGGATGCGCCCGACGTGCTGAAGACGGAGATGCAGCTGCGCGCGCTGATTCCGCAGGACAGGTGGAGCGACGCGCACCACTGGCTGATTTTTCACGGTCGAAGGGTGTGCAAGGCCCAGCACCCCCTGTGCGGCGAATGCACGCTGCGCCCGTGGTGCAAGAAGTACAACAGCGAAACCGAATAACCCTTCGCCCGACTGCGCCCCACGCCAGCCGGGCGTTTCTCATGCCCCAAAGCGCACACATAATTCCGCATTCCGCATTCCTCATTCCGCATTAACGAAGGGAGTTCCCCATGCTTCGTCTCGATTCGCTCTCCCTCCCCCTCGATTTCACCCCTGAAACGCTGAATGCGCTGATTCTCCGCAAGCTGAAATGCCCGCCGGAGCAGCTCAAAAGCGTCGTGCCGCTCAAAAAGGCGGTCGATGCGCGCGACAAGGCGGATGTGCACTTCGTCCTGAGCGTCGCGGTGACGCTGAAGGATGAAGCGAAGGTACTCGCACGGCTCAAGCCGGGGGTTGCGGCACCGTTCACCTTCCCCAAAGCGCCGACGCTGCCGAAAGCGCGGTTCGAGCATCCGCCCGTTGTCGTCGGGGCTGGCCCGGCGGGGATGTTTGCTGCGCTGACATTGGCACGCGCGGGTGCGCAGCCGATTCTCATCGAGCGCGGCAAGCCCGTCGAGGAGCGCACAAAATCCGTGCAGATGATGCAGGAGCAGGGCATCCTCGACCCGGAAAGCAACGTGCAGTTCGGCGAGGGCGGCGCGGGCGCGTTTTCCGACGGCAAGCTGACCACCGGCACGAAATCACCGCTGATTCGCACGGTGCTGCAAACCTTCGTCGATCACGGCGCGCCAGAGGACATCCTGTACATCGCAAAACCGCACGTCGGCACGGATTTGCTCAAGGGCGTTGTGCGCTCGATGCGGCAGGAAATCATCCAGCTGGGCGGTCAAGTGCGGTTTGACACGCGCCTGACCGGGCTGATGATGCGCGGCGAAAGCATGGAGGGCATCACGGTGCTCTGCGGCGGCGAAACACAGGAAATCCGCACCGACACGGTGATTCTCGCCATCGGTCACAGCGCGCGCGACACCATGCAGACGCTGTTCCGGCAAGGCGTGCGCATGGAGCAGAAGCCATTCGCCATGGGTGTGCGCATTGAGCATCCGCAAGCGCTCATCAGCCAGAGCCAATACGGCAAATGCTGGACGCACCCCGCGCTGAAGGCGGCGGACTACAAGCTCGCCGTCCATACGCCCGACGGCCGCGGAACATACACCTTCTGCATGTGTCCGGGCGGCGAGGTGATTGCGGCGGCAAGTCAGCCGGATGGTCTGTGCGTCAACGGCATGAGCTACCACGCGCGCGCGGGCGAAAACGCGAACAGTGCGCTGCTGGTGGGCGTGCGTCCGGAGGATTTTGGCGATGATCACCCGCTGGCGGGCTTCGTGTGGCAGCGGAGCATTGAGCAGGCAGCATTCCGGCTTGGCGGCGGCGGGTACAAAGCGCCGGTGCAGCGTGTGGAGGATTTGCTGCACGACCGCGCCACGACGCGCCTTGGCGACGTGCAGCCGACCTACCGTCCGGGCGTTGTGCCGGCGGATTTGCGCGCGTGCCTGCCTGATTTCATCATCGAGGACTTGAAGTTCGGCATTCGGCGGATGGATGGGCAGCTGCATGGCTTTGCGCATCCGGATGCGCTGCTGACAGGCGTGGAGACGCGCTCGTCGTCGCCGGTGCGTTTGCCCCGAAATCGGGAGACGCTGATGGCGGAGCGGGTGGATGGGCTGTACCCGGCGGGCGAAGGCGCGGGGTTCGCGGGCGGCATCGTATCCGCGGCGGTGGATGGGATTCAGACGGCGCTTGCGGCGCTGCATCATCACGCGGAATAAAGCGCTTTCGCCTTTGTGAAACGCCAAGCCCGGTCAGCGACGGCAAAAATCCACATCATCCACAAAATCTACATTATATAAGGAGGGTTTCCCATGTCCAACGTCAAAGAAAATTTCCTGCGGTATGTCCAGATTGAAACGACCTCCAGCGAGACGAGCGGCACTTGCCCGTCCACGCCGAACCAGTGGGTGCTGGCAAAAATGCTGGTGGACGAGCTGCACGCAATGGGCATCGACAACGCCCGCGTAGACGACCACTGCTATGTGTACGCGACGATTCCCGCCAAGGGCAATCATCCGGCGAAAGTCGGGCTGATTTCGCATATGGATACGTCCGACGGCGTGAAGGGCCCGACGCACCCCGTCATCATCGAGCACTACGACGGCCGCGCCATCACGCTCAAAAACGGCGTGGTTATCGACGGCTTCCCGTTCCTGAAGGACTTGCAGGGGCAGGAGCTGATTGTCACCAGCGGCGACAGCGTGCTGGGCGCGGATGATAAGGCGGGCGTGGCGGAAATTATGGCGCTGTGCAAGCGGCTGACCGCCCCCGATGCGCCGGAGCACTGCACGGTGTGCATCGGCTTCACGCCGGACGAGGAAATCGGCAGCGGCGCGGATCACTTCGATGTAGCAGGCTTCGGCGCGGATTACGCCTACACGGTGGATGGCGGCGCGCTGGGCGAATTGGAGTACGAGAATTTCAACGCCGCGTCGTGCGCCATCAAGGTACACGGCGTGAACATCCACCCCGGCAGCGCGAAGAACCAGATGCGCAACGCCCTGCTGATGGCCATTGAGTGGAACAGCATGCTGCCCCCGGCGGAAACGCCCGCGCACACCTGCGGCTACGAGGGCTTCTACCACCTGATGCACATGGAGGGCGACGAGGAACTGGCGACGCTGCAGTACATCATCCGCGACCACGACGCGCAGAAGTTCGACGCGCGCAAGGCGACCGTGCAGCAGATTACCGACTATCTGAACCAGAAGTGGGGCGCGGGGACGTTCGAGTGCGTCATCCGCGACAGCTACCGCAACATGCGCGAAATCATGGAGCAGCACATGGACGTGGTGGAGAAGGCGAAAGCGGCATTTGAGGAAAACGGCGTGACCCCCGTCATCTCCCCCATCCGCGGCGGCACGGACGGCGCGCGCCTGTCCTACATGGGGCTGCCCTGCCCGAATCTCTCCACCGGCGGTTATAATTTCCATGGCAGAAAGGAAATGATTACCGTCGAGGCGATGGAAGCAATGGTCAACGTGCTGGAAAGCATCGTCCGCAACGCGTAAATCCGCAATTTTCAGGAGATTTTTTTCGGAAATTTGCAATTAGGCATTGACGTGCGCATCATCTTTTGCTATAATAGCTATACGGTTCGCCATCCGTCTGTCTATGTGGCTGATGTCAAGGCGAGATGAGCGAAAGGAGGGATAACAGTGTCCGAGGTACGCGTCCGTGAGAATGAATCCCTGGAGAGTGCTCTGAAGCGCTTCAAGCGTCAGTGCGCCCGCAGTGGTGTGATTCAGGAAGTTCGTAAGCGTGAGCATTACGAAAAGCCCAGCGTCAAGCGCAAGAAGAAGGCCGAAGCTGCCCGCAAGCGCAAGTATTGATGACTTTTGTCATCATTGCCCCGCGGCATTTCTCAATGGTCCGGCTGTAAGGGTTCTTTGCCCTTCGCCGCGAATGTGCTGATTGTGCGCAATGGCATTCCCCTTTCGAGGTTTTTCCTCGGAAGGGGTTTTCTTTTTTCATTCCGAATTCCGCAATAAGAAAAATCTTTCCTATCGCCCCTTGCATAATCGCGTGTATTTTGCTATACTATTGGCAACAGCAGGTTTCTCATGCCTTTCTATATGGTGATTTTGCACTTTACGTCCCTGCTGGCTGATTTTTTTACATCATTATTCTTTTTTTGTGTGCCTTTTTTGATACCCTGATTTTACTGCGCTAAGGAGTATGTTTCTTCTATGCAATTTTGCTTGCAGTTAGCCCCACACGCGAATATCCGCTACCGTGACGCGCAGGTCAAACTTGGTCAAGCCGAGTTGACCTGTTTGCTGTGCGCGCTTTCCCTGCCCGCTGAAACGCAGGTGACGACCATCGGCGGCGTACCATGCCTGACTTTCTCTGCGAAGGCGCTGACTCCTGAAGCCCTTGCGCTGCTTGGCACGCACAGCACACGTCTGATGCTCTTCGAGTGCGTGGATGGCGGTCTGCTGCGCCCGCTGGATTGGATACGCACCGCCTATCTGCCCGACGACCTCTCGGAGATTTTGAAGTACAAGGGCAAAACGAGCGCCGCGTTCACCCATATGATGATGAACTGCGCTCGTGCCGCGAGTGATTTCGCCCTTGCAGAACAGCCGCTGACCGTGCTTGACCCCATGTGCGGCAAGTGCACAACCGGCTTCGTCGCGCTGCAAAACGGCATGAACGCCGTCTGCCTCGACATAGACCGCAAGGATTTAAAGGAAGCGGCGGATTATTTCAGCAATTATCTGCAATTCCATCGTCTGAAGCACCGCCTCGCGCAGAGCAGCCGCACGCTGCAAAAGACCGCCGTGCCGATTGCCGAATACACCTTCAGCGACACGAAGGAGCATTTCGCGGCGGATGATGTGCGTACGCTGACGCTGGCGGAGGGGGACAGCGGGCTTGTCGGCGACCTGCTGAAGAAGCGTCCGGCGGATTTGCTCGTCTGCGACCTTCCCTATGGCGTGCAGCACGCGCCGCAGAACGGGAAAAAGGCGGAGAGCTTCCCCAAGCTGCTGGAGCGCATCCTCCCCGCGTGGCGTCGGGCGCTCAAACGCGGCGGCGCGGCGGCGATTTCCTTCAACACGCTGACGCTGCGCAAGGATACGCTGCTGACGCTGCTGCAAAACGCAGGCTTCACGCCGCTGACCGAGCCGCCGTATGATGACTTTTCGCATTTCGTTGAGCAGGCAGTGCACCGCGACTTCATCGTCGCCCGCAATGAACAGCCGTAACGGATAATATAGATTACAGAGATTTGGGAGAGCAAGGAGGCTTTTTCAAGCTATGTCCGAATGGAAGAATCAAGATTTTAGTCAGCTGACGGTGCTGGAGCTGCGCAAGGTTGCCAAGGCCATGGGCGTGCAGCTCGGCGCGGGCATTTCCAAGGCAGGTATCGTCGAGAAACTCGACCGCGCGCGCAACGCGAAATACAGCGACATCCCCGCTGTGCCGATGGATTTCACCCCCATTCCAAAGTCTGACGACAAACAGGAATCCCCCGTGGAAAAAGCCGAGGTTCCCGCTGCCGTGAAGGATGAGAAGCCGTCGGAATCCCCTGCGCCTGCCAACAAGCAGCCCGTACCTGCCGCCGCCAAACCGGAAACTGCCGCACCTGCGGTCGCCGCACCCAAGCCGGAAGCAGAAAAACCCGCTGCGCCCGCACAGCCCGCATCGGATGCGCGCCCTGCCATAAGTGGCTTCCGCCCGGCGTATCAAGCGCCCGCGACGCCGCCGCGCTTCGGCAGCAAGCCTGCATATCAGGCATCCAGCAATTCGTTTGGCAATCGCCCGGCACGTCCGCAGGGGAACGACTTTGCCCGCCCGGCGCGTCCGGTAAACTACACGCGCTTTGGTCCGGCGGCGCAGGCGGATTCCACGAATGACCGCTCGTATGACGCGCCCCGCACGACCAGCAGCTGGGCTGACCGCCGTCCCGCGTACGGCAGCGATGTACCCGACCGCCGCCCTGCCTATGGCACGGATGCGCCTGACCGCCGTCCCGCGTACGGCAGTGACCTGCCCGACCGCCGCCCTGCCTATGGCACGGATGCGCCGCGTTCCGCCTTCGGCACGGACGCTCCCCGCTATTCCCGTTCCTACGATGCGCCGAGCGCCTTTGACAGCGGCCGCGCCCGTCAGCCCAGCTTCAACAGTCCCCAGCGCGACGTGCCGTCAGACTTGCAGAGCATGTGGGCGGGTTCGCCGAGCGACATGCTGTCCCCAGCGGAATGTCAGGATGGTTCGGGCATTCTGGAGCTGCACCCGGACGGCTACGGATTCCTGCGCGGCGCGTCGCTCACCCCCAGCAATCGCGATATTTACGTCTCGATGGCGCAGGTTCGCCGCTTCTATCTCCGCACGGGCGACTTCGTAACCGGCAAGGTGCGTCCCCAGCGCGACGGCGACAAGTACTCCGCCATGCTCTACATCACCGAGGTCAATGGCTGCCCCGCTGATTCGCTGGCGAGCCGCCCCGCGTTTGACGCCCTGACGCCCTGCTATCCGCACGAGCACATCACCCTCGAAGTGGAAGGCGGCAGCAGCGAGTTCCTTGACATGCGCCTGATTGACCTCGTTGCGCCGATTGGCTTTGGTCAGCGCGGGCTGATTCACTGCCCGCCTGCTGTGGACAAGGCGCATCTGCTGTCCTCCATTGCCAACGCAGCCAGCATCTGCCATCCGGATGCGGTGGTGATGACGCTGCTGCTGGGCGGCACGCCCGAGGACGCGACGCTCTACCGTGACCACACGCACGGCGAGGTGATTGCCTCCACCTTCGATCAGACGCCGGAAAATCACCTGCGCATCACCGACATGGTGCTGGAGCGCGCCGAGCGGCTGGTGGAAATGAAGAAAAACGTGATTCTGCTGGTGGACAGCTTGACCTACCTCTCCAAAGTTTACACAACCGCGGCTGTTCAGCAGGGGCGGCAAACCATCGGCATGGTGAATCCGGTAAGCCTGCAAAAGGCGAAGAAGCTCTTCGGCGCGGCGCGCTGTCTGCGTGAAGGCGGTTCGCTGACGATTTTCGCCGTCATGAACATCGAAACGGGCAGCCGCGTGGATGACTCCATCGCGGAAGACCTGAAGGGCACGGCGAATATGGAGCTGGTGCTGGACACGGCGGCAGCGCGCGCGGGCATTTATCCCCCGGTCAACCTGCTGCTCTCCGGCACGAAGCGCGCCGAACTCATCGCCAGCAAGGAGCAGCTGGACGGCATCAAGCTCATCCACGAGATGCTGGGCAGCCTGCGCGCGGTGGACATGATTCCGCAGCTGCTGTCGATGCTGGAAAAGACGACCAACAATGAGGATTTGCTTGTCCGCATCAAGGACTGGGCGGCGCTGATGAAGCAGTAATCCGCCTTGCTTCCCAAAAAAGCAGAAAAAAGTTTCGGATTCAGAGAAAAAAGGCTTGCAATCCCCCGGCAAATATGATACAATGATTTCTGCGGCTGAATAAGCTGATCATTGCATACGCGAAAGAGGTGAAATCGCAATGAAGGAAAAGATCCATCCCAACTACGGCAAGTGCATCGTTCGCTGCGTGTGCGGTGAGACGTTTGAAACCGGCTCGACCAAGAAGGAACTTCGAGTGGATATCTGCTCTAAGTGCCATCCCTTCTACACCGGCAAGCAGAAGCTGGTGGATACCGGCGGACGTGTCGATCGTTTCAAGAAGCGCTTCGGTCTCAACTAATTTTCGAGACAGCTGCTTCTCACGAGCTATCACGAGAGATAACAGGGCATTGCTTCGGCAGTGTCCTGTTTTCGTTTGCACTTTTTTGCGCTATCAAGCAGGATTTTGCCCGCCCCGTGTTGAACTTGCCAAAAGGAAAGCGCTTTGCAATCTGCTTTCTCATGAGGAAACGACGATGCTTTTCAAATCATCTGCTTCTCCCAAAGGAAATCCGGGCAGCAAGCGCCTCCGCCGTACGCTGGGGCTGCTGCTGGGCAGCGCGCTGGCGGTGCAGTACAAGCAAGACCGAATCTTCCGCGCGAGCGTAAATTTGCAGCTGGTGATGGTGCTCAACTACCTTTACGCGGCTTATAACCTGCTGATTGGCCTGCAAAGCGGGTCGGTATGGCTGCTGTCGCTGGGTGTCTACACGCTGATGCTCGCCATCGTCCGCACCGACCTGACGCTCTCGCACCACCGCGGGCGGAAGCTGCCGCCGGACGCCCTGCCACGCCACGAATCCCGCTGCTATCGGCGCGTCGCGTGGTCGCTGCTGGCGCTGAATGTGCCGATTGGCGGCTTGACGCTGCTGATGGTATCGGGGCAATCCGTCTCCGCCCTGCCCGGCCACCTGATTTACCTCTCCGCGCTCTACACCTTCGTCATGATGTTTCTTGCCATCTCGAACCTGATTCGCTTCCGCAAGCTCGGCAGTCCGATTCTCTCGGCAGCGAAAGTGCTTTCGCTCGTCGCGGCGCTGCTGTCGCTGCTGACGCTGCAATCGGCGCTGATTGACCGCTTCGGCACGGCGCAGGGTTCTTTCCGGCGGATGATGGCGCGGCTGACCGGCAGCGCGGTCTACGCGTCGGTGCTGATTATCGCCGTGTGGATGCTGCGCCGCCCGCTGACAATCAGCGCGAATGGGATTGAGGAGGAGTTGACTGCGCCATGAGCGGCAAGGGTTTCGCCTCTGCGGAGGCGACGAGGGGGCTTTCCGATCGCCCCCTCGACCCCTTCGGTTCGCACCCATGTTTTTTGAATTGTGTTGAAACCATCCATCGTTACTGTACCTTTATTTTCCCAAATCACGGCATAAATCAACCGCAATAATCCCCAATCATATTCCCCAAAAGCAAAAAAATCGCCATCGGGCAAGCAATTCGCTCCCGATGGCATTTTTCATTACGCTTTGACATTCCCCAAACTCAGCGGCATCAGCACCACCAAGTGCGGCTGGCACGACAAATCCCCCGCCGACACCCGCAGCAGCGGCAGCTCCTCCGCTTTCTCCGGATACAGGCGCAGGAAGTCCGTCACCGGCGCAATCGGCCACGACGCATTCGCTTCCGTCTTGTAGTGCATCGGCAGAATCACCCGCGCGTGCAGCACATCCGCCACCTGCTTCGCCATATTCGCGTCCATCGTGTAGTACCCGCCGACGGGCAGCATCACGATATCCGCACTGCCCAAAAGCAACCGCTGTTCCGTCGTCAGCATATGCCCCAAATCGCCAAGGTGCATCACCGTCAGCCCTTCCGCCTTCAGGCAGAACAGCAGCGTCTTGCCGCGCAGCTTCCCCTGCTGCTCATCGTGGTACGCCTCTATCGCCCGCACCGCCGCGCCGCCGCCGAGGTCAAAATCCCCCGCCCGGTCAATCACGCGCGGATTCCCCGGAATCGTCTCGACCGCGTTGTGGTCATGGTGCTGATGCGACACCAGCACCACATCCGCCGGATTCGCCGTCACGGGATAGCCGCACGACGCATCATACGGATCAGTGACGATGCGGAGGCCGTTGTCCAGCTCAATGACAAATTTTGCGTGCCCCATACAGCTGATAATCATGGATTTCCCGTCCTTTCTTCTGCCGCGCGGCAAAGGTACGGCAGCAAGCGTCCCGGCAGCGGATTGTGCGTCCGCAAGCGCGCCGCTAAATCCCGATGCAGCATACGGCAGTATTTCTCCATCGCCTGACCGCCGGCATCCGCCGATTTCAGCAGTGCCCGAAGCAGCATGCCGTCCGCCGTATCATCCGGATGGCGCGCAAGCAGCGACAGGCAGCAGCCGAGTTCGCCCGGCGCGTCGGGGATTTTTGTCGGCATATCCGGCGGATTCGGCAGCTTGTCCAGCAGCAGCCAGCCGCCGTGTATCCACGTTCGCCAGCCGTACTTCTCTGCCAGTCGGCAGAAATCCGCTGCGTCCGCCAAAAGCGGCAAATCCGTCGCGAAGAGCGCGTTCGCGTCCTCCGACCGCCGCAGCGCCGGGCGGCGAAGCGTCGGCACGGTTGCCAGCATCTCCTGCAGCTCCTGCCGAAGCGCCGACAGCATCCTTACTGCGCCCCCGTCGCGCAATAGTCAATGTGAATGGTGTGCATGGCGGTGAAGCGCCCCTGCACATCCAGCTGATATTCGAGGTGCACCATCCCGGCGTCGTCCGCCGCGCGGCACTTGACCTGCGTCGGGAACACCGCCATCGCCATATCCCCGAACGGCGTGTGATACGCGCCCTCAAAGCGCTGATCCTTTACGAACACCATCGTCGTGCCGTATTCGCCGGGACGGCTCATGGTCACGCGGTGCTCGGACAGCGACAGAATCACGTCGCTCGTCACCATCTCGCTGTCATCCTCCGTCGGCATGGACTCCTGATAGCGGATGAGATAGCCGCTGGCGGTTTTCTTGAGTTCTCCGCGGCAGAACAGCTGCATCGGCGCTTCCTGCTCGCCCTCTTCGTCGCGGATGGTGCTGACCAGGTTAATCAGCACGGGCGTTTTATCCTGTTTCTTCACTTCTGCTCCTCTCGGACTGTATCCGAACGTGTGGTTTGCCGCCTTTTGTCGGCGGCGCTTATAGTATAGCACATTTTTTCGCCTTGCACAATCACCGCGTTTGGCGTATGATAGAGGAAAGACACTTTTGTGGAGGGTAAAAGCTATGCTGCGGATTGGAGCACGGGCGAAAATCAACTGGACGCTGGATATTACCGGGCGGCGAGCGGACGGCTACCACCTGATGGACATGCTGATGCAGAGCGTGACGCTTGCCGACGAAATCACGCTGGAGAAGACGTTAGACGGCGAAATCACGCTGACGACGGGCGGCACGCCGCTGCTCCCGGCGGACGAGCATCATCTGGCGCTGCGGGCGGCACGGGCGCTGCAAAAGGCAACAAGCTGTCCGCTGGGGGCGCACATCCACGTTGTGAAACACATTCCCGTTGGGGCGGGCATGGGCGGCGGCAGCAGCGACGCGGCAGGCGTGCTGGTGGGGCTGAATCGCCTATGGGAAACCGGGCTGACGCGGGCGGAGCTGGAAGATGTCGGCTTGACGCTGGGGGCGGACGTGCCGTTCTGCATCCGCGGCGGATTGACCCGCACCCGCGGCATTGGGGAAGCAATGCAGGAACTCCCCTGCGGGCAGTGCTTCCCGCTGGTGGTGATTCAGCCGTGCGGCGGACTTTCTACGCGCGATGTGTTTGCGGCATACCACGCGCAGGCGGTTTCGTTCCGTCCGGACAATGACGCGGCGCAGGCGGCTTTGGCGGATGGGGATTTGCGCGCGCTGTCCCCGGCGCTGGGGAACGTATTGCAGCCGGTAAGCGAGCAAATGCGTCCAGCAATTGCGGATGCGATTGCGGATTTGCGGAATTTCGGCGCGGCGGCTTCGCTGATGACCGGGAGCGGGTCGGCGGTGTTCGGCGCGTTCGAGACGGAGGAATCCGCAGACGCGGCGTTTGCGGCGCTGGAAAAGCGGTATGACAGGGTGTTTCGGTGCGAAACGTGCATGGAGAGCGTCATCGAACAAATTTGATATGCCAAAGCAGGTCGGAAGCGCGATTGCCTCCGACCTGCTTGCTTATTGACTCTTCTTCCACACCACTACGCCCGTGCCCGCTTTGAGGGCATCCGGCAAATCGGGATTCAGCCGCCGCAGCTTTTCCTGCGGCACGCGGTATTCCTTCGCCAGCGTCCACCAGTCCTCGCCGGTCTGGCAATAACACAGGTACAGCCCGTCGTCCACCTCATCTGCCGCTTCCTCCTGCGCGTCGGTCAACAGGTGCGCGCCTTGCGTCTCCACGCCGTCGCAGGTCAGGCGGAGGACGTAGCGCAGTTCCACGCGGTCGGAGGTAATCGGCACGGCTTCCACTTCATCCGCCGTCAGGGTCAGAATGCTGTCCGGCGCGGCGGAGACGGCAAAGGACGTGCGGAACGGCGTTTCCTGATGCACGGTCACGGGCGCGGTGTTCTCGTCGGTCATGTACAGCAGGGTGATTTCGAGCATCCCCTCGGTGTTCAAGCGGCTGCCCGTGCTGTCCTGCGCGGTCATGATGGGCGTGGCAAACGCGGCAAGCATCCCGCGCACAGGGGGCGTGCCGTCGGGCAGGAGCAGCGTCGTCTTGCCGGATTCAGCGGCAGAGGCGCGCCTTTGCCCCGTGCGAATCACCACGTCGCGCCCGGAAAAGGTCAGCGCCGCCCCCTGATAGGTGTACGCATCGCGCAGGACAGTCAGCTTCTCCTGCGTGTCCGCCGTCCCCTGCACGCCAAGGAGGACTTCCGCCCGCAGCGTCTTTCCCCCGTCGCCCGCGTCCTGACTGGCGACCGCGACATCACGCACGGTCACGCGGGCATCAAGCAAATCACCGCTTTCGCCGCTGAGTTCGAGCGTCTGGCTGAACGGTGCCTCATGGTGCGTGACGACAATCGGCTTGCCGGGCAAATCGCTGGCGTGCACCGCCGAAATGGTCACCGTGCCTTCCACGCCGATTCGCCCCTGTCCGCCCGTGATATCGCTGATTTGCGCCGCCGCGTCCGCGCAGAGCGTCTCGCGCACCTGCAAGCCTTCCGGCAGCTCAAATTCCTCCCGGAGCAGCGTATCCGCCTGTCCGCTGGCGACGGTTCGGCGCAAGGCAATCTCCTGCGCGGCGACTTCCGCGCCGCCCGACGCATTCACCCCTGTGAGCACCTCCAGCGCCTGCGTGGACGCGCCGCGGGCATCCAGCTGCACAATCGCGCGCATATTCAGCCTCCCGCCCTGCACCGAGGCATCCACATGCTCCACCCGCGCCTGTGCCTGTACGCGACCTTTCGGCTGCGCGCCCGGCAAATCGCACTGGTGGATAAAGTCCGCCGTCGCCTCCACCACATGCACCTGATTCGGCGCGCCCTGCGTGTAGAGGACGTGGAAAATCACCTTGCCGGAGAGCGTCGCGCGGTCAGCCCCACTTTCGGCGCTGTCCACCACCGCCATCCCGCCCGCGTGCAGGACGTGCGTTTCCTCCCGCAGGCCGCCGGGCAGCGTAATTTCGCCTTCCACCACCGCCTGTGACGCGCCGTGTGCCGTCACCTGCTCCATCGTCACCGTTTCCTTCCGAAGCTGCGCATCCACCGCGTTTTCCTCCTTTCGGTTGTTCGGGACAAGGTATGCGCAATTCTCCCCCGGCAGAACGCGCAAGTTTCATGAAATTCTCATCTTTTGTGCTTTCCTTTTGCCCTGCAAGTGTGCTATAATAGAAAGGGTTGCTGTGTTTTGCGCGGTCACAGTGTATTTTTCAGGCGGCAAAGCGTATTTTTCCGCCGCTTCCCCTTGCGCATCCGCGCCGCTTTCCGGTATAATGACAGCATCCCGCGATTGATTGAGGAGTAAGGAGACTTCCATGAGCAAGTCCAAGAAGAAAAAGGAAACCAAAGCGGTTATCGCCGGTCAGATTGCGTTCTGGGTGTCATTTCTGGGGATTATTTCTCTGCCGATTCCTGGCTTCTGGCGGTTCGTCGGCGGATTCGCCATTGCCTCCGGGCTGAAGAAGCTGATTGAGACGATGGCGACGCCGCTGGATGGGCTGCACACCGAGAATGGCGAGCGCGTGAAGGAAGAGCCGGTGATTCAGGTGGGTACGCCGGAGGATCAGCGCGCGAAGGAAGTCGTCGCCGGCGGGCTGGACTTGCTCAGCCAGATTGCCGCCGAGCGCGAGCAAATTGACGAGTTCGTGATGACCCGGCGGCTGAAAGACCTCGATGAATTGGTGCGCAAGATGCTGCAAACAGTCGTCGATGATCCCAATGAAGCCAGCCGGATGCGCAAGTTCATGAGCTACTATCTGCCCACGACGCTCAAGCTCCTGCAGTCCTACCGCACGATGAAAACCCGCGGCGTGTCGTACAGCGAGATGACCACGACGCGCGAGAACCTCATCCACGCGCTGGACATGATTCTGCAAGCCGCGCAGAAGCAGCTTGACGCCATGCACAAGGACGACATGCTGGACATGAGCGCGGACATGGACGTGCTGGAACAGATGCTCAAGCGCGACGGCTACATGGAGAGTGTGCTGTCCGAATCGCTGAAAGAGGCGAACCGGCAGCAGCAGAACGCGTCTGTCCCCTATTCGACGCAGCAGGCGGATTTGCACACATCTGGCACGGCGGCGGCGCGGCAAATGAATCAGGGCGCACCCGTGCTGAAAATGCCGGAGGAGGATATTCCCGAAGCCGACCGGCAGCAGAAGAAGTTCTATCAGAATTAACAATTATCAATATACATGAGGAGGATTTTCCCATGGCTGATCAGTTCCCGATGCTTTCCCTCACGCCGGATGTTCCCGATCCCGTCGCGCCGTCCGCAGCCCCCGCGCAGAGCATTCAGCAGCAGCCCGCCGCCCCCGCATCGACCACAGCTGAACCGCTTGCCGTGCCGACCGCTGCCGCCGCGCAGCCGCAGACCAGCGCCCAAGCGACCGCGCCCCGCCTCGACCAGAGCCAGCTGACCCCCGCCGAGCGCGCCGCGATTGAGGACTTTCTGACCAAGCTGGACATCACCAACCCTGACCATGTGCTGCTCTTCGGCGCGGATGCGCAAAAACACATCAGCGATTTCTCCGAGAGCGCGCTGCAAGCCGTCCGCACGTCGGACACGGGCGAAGTCGGCAAGATGCTGGAAAACCTCGTCGTTGAACTGAAGGGCTTTGAGGCGGACGCGGAAGAACCCAAGGGCATCTTCAAAATCTTCCACAGTGCCGACAACCGCATTGAGCGCATGAAGGCACGCTATAACAAGGCGAATGTGAACGTCGAAAATATCGCGACCTCGCTGGAAGGGTATCAGGCGCAGCTGCTCAAGGACGTTGCCATGTTCGACCGCCTGTACGACCAGAACACGGCGTATTTCCGCCAGCTGACGCTCTACATCATCGCGGGCGAAGAGAAATTGCAGCGCGTGCGCGAGGGCGAACTGAAGGAGCTGATGGCGAAGGCGGCAGAATCCGGCGACGCGATGGACGCGCAGAAGGCGAACGACCTTGCCGCGCAGTGCGACCGCTTCGAGAAAAAGCTCCACGACTTGAAGCTGACCCGTCAGGTATCCATGCAGATGGCGCCGCAGATTCGCCTGCTGCAAAATAATGACAGTTTGCTGGTAGAACGCATTCAGTCCACCATTTCCAACACGCTGCCGCTGTGGAAGAACCAGATGGTGCTGGCGCTTGGGCTGCACCACACGCAGCAGGCGATGCAGGCACAGCGCGCGGTCACGAACATGACCAACGAGCTGCTGAAGAAGAACGCCGAGACGCTCAAAATGAGCACCATCGAGACGGCAAAGGAATCCGAGCGCGGCATCATCGACATCGAGACGCTCGTGCAGACGAACCAGAGCCTCATCGACACCATCAACGAGGTGATGACCATCCAGCAGGAAGGCCACACCAAGCGCGTCGAAGCCGAAAAGACGCTCTATCAGATGGAAAACGACCTCAAAAAGAAGCTGCTGGAAACGAAGATTTGATTTTCCCCCAAACCTCCCGGCAGGACGCGAAAAAACGCCCTGCCGGGGTGTTTTGCTTCTTCTATCAGATGATTTTGCCGAAATTTGCAGTCTTTTGCCACGCTGAATCGTTCTATTGAAAATCCGCTTTGCGCGCCGGAAGGAGGAATCTTCATGCGCATCATCGGTCTGACAGGCGGTATTGCCTGCGGAAAATCCACCATTTCGCTCACACTGAAGTCGCTCGGCGCCACCATCATCGACGGCGATCAGCTCTCCCGCGCGCTGACGCAGCCGGGCGGGCTGGCGCTGCCCGCGATTCGCGCGGAATTCGGCAGCGAGGTTTTCCACGCGGACGGCACGCTTGACCGCCGCGCGCTGGGCAGCCTCATCTTCGCCAGCGACGAGCGCCGTCATGCGCTGGATGACCTGATGCAGCCGCTCCTGCGGGAGATGATTGAACGGGAAATTCTCCGCGCGAAGGAGGGCGGCGCGAAAATCTGCGTGCTGGACATGCCGCTGCTCTACGAAGCCGGGCTGGACGGGCTGTGCAACACGGTCTGGTGCGCGTCGCTCCCCCGCGAGACGCAGCTTGCCCGCCTGATGGCGCGCGACGGCTTCACCCGCGAGGAAGCGGAAAACCGCCTGCGCAGCCAAATGGACACGGCAGAAAAGGCGCGTCGGGCGAACGTCATCATCCCGACAGACGGCACGATTGAAGAAACCGCCGCGCTGATTCCCCCGCTTTACGCCGCTGAACTTGCCAAGGAGGGTTCGCATGGAAAACACACCGCGTCCCAGACGAAGTGACCGCTATCAGGCGCAGGCAGCCCCATCCGCGCAGGCAGCGCAGCCGGTGACGCAGCATCCGGTGCAGCCGACGCGGGGCTATCCGCCGCAATCAAATTCACAGAATCCACCGCCCTCGCCTGTGCAGCAAGCCATGCAGCCGCGCTCTGCCGCGCCCGCGTGGTATCAGCAGCAGACAGGGTATTACACGCAGCTGCCGAATCAGCGTCCGCCGCAGCGTCCCGCGCCGCAAACGCCCGTTCGTCAGGCGCAGGCGCCGTATGGGGGCATGAATCCGGCGTATTCGCAGCCGCCGCAGCGCCGCACTGCCTCGCTTCCGACGCAATCCGCCGTGCCGCAGCGGGTAGAATCCGCAGAATCCGCCTCGACGGAAACTGCCGACCCGAACCGTCTGCCCCTTTGGCTGACGTGGACAATCGTCGGGCTGTGCATCGTGCTGCTGGGACTGCTGGCGGCGCACTACCTGATGCAGGCGTACTTGACGACGCGCGCCGAAGAGTGGGAAACCGCGCGGCAGAACACGCTGAGCTACTATCACGTCGTCGAGGGCGAAAACGGAAATTCCATCACCTACCAGCCGCTGATTGAGCGCTATGCGGCGGAATACAACCTCCGCCCCGCGTTCGTCGCCGCCATCATCCGCAATGAAAGCTCCTTCCGCACGGATGCGGAATCAAGCGTGGGCGCGCGCGGGCTGATGCAGCTGATGCCAGACACGGCAGAATGGATTGCCGGGAAAATTGGCGACAGCAATTATTCCTTTGACCACCTCTACGACGCGGAAACGAACATCCGCTACGGCTGCTGGTACTTGAATTACCTGTCCAAGCTGTTCCGGGGCGACGCGGTGCTTGTCTCCTCCGCCTATCACGCGGGGCAGACGACTGTTACCCGCTGGCTGAGTGACAAGGGCATTTCGTCAGACGGCGTGACCATCCCCGTAGACAAGCTGCCGGACGGCCCGACCAAACAATACGCAGGGAGAGTGACGACATCCTATGGCATTTACGAAGCCCTTCTCTACCCAAACGAAAGCGCGGAAGCTGCTGGCGCTGCTGATGGTGATTCTATGTCTGCCCGTGCTGTCCGCGCAGGCGTCGCCAACCAGTGACGCACTGGTCATCGGCATCCAGAGCAGCAAGACGACGAGCCTGAATCCCCTCTTCCCGGTCGAGCGGGACATGCTTTCCATCTTCGACCTGATGTACGATTCGCTCATCACCATTGACGACAACTATCAGCCGCAGGCTGGGCTGGCGGAAAGCTGGACGCAGACCGGCAATGGCCGCACATGGACGTTCACGCTGCGGCAGGGCGTGCTGTTCTCCGACGGGACGGAAATGACGGCGAACGACGTCGTTGCGACGGCGAACTACATCATTTCCTGCGCCAAGGACACAAACCTGACGAACAAGGGATACTACGCCAATCTGCGCTACTTCGTCAAGGAAATCAAGGCACGGGACAACTACACGGTGGAGGTGCGCGCTGATCGGCAGTATTACGGCGTGCTGTACGCCATGACATTCCCGGTGCTGCCCGCGAGCGCACTGGAAAGCGCAAATCCCCCCGGCACGGGCGCGTACATGATTACGGCCTTCACGCCCTATTCCAACGGCACGAAGGGCAGCATGACACTCTCGCTGAACCCGTATTACAGCGGCAAGCCGCCGCAGTTCAAGAATCTCTACTTCGACCTGTACGGCAAGGACGCCGACGTGGTAAATGCGTACCAGTATTCCAACGTCGATGCCATTTTTTCCCGCTCATTGTCCATTGCGCAGTACAAATCTTCCACCAACACACTCGCCATCACCTACCGCACGAATCAGCTGGAGTGCCTGCTGCTGAACAACTATCTCGGCTCGATGACGAACAACATGCGCACGGCGATTCGCTCCTGCATCAACATTGATTCCATCGTCCAGTCCGTCTACATGAGCATGGTTGACCGGACGAACACGCCCATGATTCAGGGAACGTGGATGTACAATTCGAACTTGTCCTCCTACTTCCAAGTCGATTTGAACAAGGCGCGGCAGCTGCTGGAGGAGGACGGCTGGTACGACACCGATGGCAGCGGCTATGTGGACAAGCCCAACAAAAACAACGAAGCCGCCGACCTCACCTACAACATCATCACCTACGAAGAGCCGGACAACAGCGTGCGCGTGCAGGCGGCGAACATGATTGCCGACATGCTGGGGCAAATCGGCATCAAGGCGACGGTGGAGACGGTGTCGTACAGCACGATGCAGGAGCGCCTGAAAGCGGGCAATTTCCACATTGCGCTGGTTTCCTTCGCGATGGACGTCTGCCCCGACCCCGGCTTTCTGCTGATGAGCGGCAACACCTGCAACTACGTCGCCTACCGCTCAAAGACGATGGATGCGCTGTTCAAGAAGCTGCGCACGCAGGTCACGCAGGCGGATTACCAATCCGTGCTGTACGACATTCAGGAGCAGTTTGCGAAGGATTGCCCGTTCATCTGCCTGTACTACAGCGGCGGCACGGTGCTGACGCGGCGGATGTACACCACCACCCGCGATGTGCGCGAGGGCCATCTGCTGGATGGGATAGAATCGTTCTACGACTGATTTTGCTGATTCCTTTGCCCTGCCGGGTTGATTTCGGCAGGGTTTTGCTATATAATCAAGATGGAATTTTCTTTATAAGGAAGGTACACACATGGACTGGATTGAATTGACGATTCATACCACCACGGCGGGCGCGGACATTGTGTCCGAGGCGCTGATGGCGGAGGGCGCGACCGGCACGATGGTAGAGGATCGCGCGGATATTCCCGACCCTGACAAGCCCAATGGCTACTGGGAGATTATCGACCCGAATCTGATTTCCTCCATGCCGGAGGATGTGCTGGTGCACGCGTGGTTCACGCCGGACAGCTCCTTCGCAGACCGGATGCAGGCGCTGCGCAGCCGCTGCGACGAACTGCATCACATGGATTTGGGGCTTGACCTCGGCACGCTGGAAATTTCGACGCTGAATGTTCGTGATGAGGACTGGGCGGAGGTGTGGAAGAAGTTCTACAAGCCGTTCAAGGCGGGGCGGTCGCTGGTGGTGAAGCCGACGTGGGAGCATTACGACCCGCAGCCCGGCGACCGCATCATCGAGATTGACCCCGGCATGGCGTTCGGTTCCGGCACGCACGAGACGACCTCGATGTGCCTGGAGCTGCTGGAGGACGCGATGCACGGCGGCGAATCGGTCATCGACGTCGGCACAGGCAGCGGCATCCTTGCCATCGGCGCGGCGATGCTCGGCGCGAAGGACGTGCTTGCCATCGACATTGACCCCGTGGCGGTGCGCGTGGCGAAGGAGAACATCGAGCACAATCACCTGTCCGACCGCGTCCGCGCGGTGGAGGGCAATCTGCTGGCAAGCAGCGACGGCGTGTGCGACCTGTGCGTGGCGAACATCATCGCCGACGTCATCTGCATGTTCGCACAGCCGCTGGTGGATCACATCGTCCCCGGCGGGCTGTTCATCTGCTCCGGCATCATCAAGGAACGCGAACAGGACGTGGTGAACGCGCTGACCGCCGCCGATTACACGATTCTGGAAACGAAGCGCAAGGGCGAGTGGGTCGCCATGCTGTCCCGGAGGAAGAAGTAATGCACCGCTTTTATGCTGACGGGCTGGGTGAAATTGGCAGCCTTGTCACGCTGTCGGAGGAGGACGCGCGTCATGCGTCCCGCGTGCTGCGGATGCAGCCGGGCGACGCGGCGGAGCTGTTCCTGGACGGCCGCCGCTTTTCCGCCGAAATCGCGGAAATGACAGCGGATGGCGTGACGGCGCGCTTGATAAGCGAACTGCCCTCCACCGAGGCGACATTGCGCATCACGCTTTATCAGGGCTTGCCAAAAGCGGAGAAAATGGAGCTGATTGTGCAGAAGGCGGTGGAGCTGGGCGCAGCGCGGGTCGTCCCGGTCGCCATGAGCCGCTGCGTCGTGCAGCTCAGCGCCAAGGACGGCGCGAAGAAGCAGGAGCGCTGGCAGAAAATCGCCCGCGAGGCCTGCAAGCAGTCCGGGCGCTGCCAGATGATGGCGGTGGATGCGCCGATTGCCTTCCCTGCCCTGCTGGCGGCGCTGAAAACGCACGAAGCCGCCATCGTCCCGTGGGAGGACGCGCGCGGGTACAGCCTGACCGCCTTCCACCGGGAGCATCCGGAAATCCGCGACCTCGCGATTGTCATCGGCCCTGAAGGCGGCATGAGCGCGGACGAAATCGCCCGGATGAAAGACTGCGGCTGCCAAAGCGTGACGCTCGGTCCGCGCATTTTACGCACCGAAACCGCAGGACTTTGCGCCTTAAGCGCCTTGTTCTGCCTATACGGTGAATTGGAGTGAAACCATGAAAACTGCTGCCTTCCACACCCTTGGGTGCAAGGTCAACCAATACGACACACAGGCGATGCTGGAGAAATTCCGCGCCGCCGGCTATGAAATCGTCCCGTTCGACGCGGACGCGGATGTTTACGTCATCAACACCTGCACCGTGACCGGCACGGGCGACAAGAAATCCCTGCAATTGGCGCGCCGCCTGCGCCGCGAACATCCGGACAGCGCGCTGATTCTGGCGGGCTGTCTGGCGCAGCGCAAGCCGGAGGATCTGCTTGAAACCGGCGCGCGCCTCGTCATCGGCACACAGCACCGCGGCGAAGTCGTCGAACTGCTGGAAAAGGCGCTGCGGGAGAACACATCCATCAACGCCGTCAACGAGCTGAACGCCACGACCCCCTTCGAGCCGCTGACCATCACCTCGCAGGAGGAACACACCCGCGCGACGCTCAAAATTCAGGAGGGCTGCAACAACCACTGCACCTACTGCATCATCCCCAGCGTGCGCGGGCCGATTCGCTCCCGCCCGGTGGATGAAATCCGTGCCGAAGCCGAACGTCTGGCGCAAGCCGGATTCACCGAGCTGGTGCTGACAGGAATCCATCTTACCAGCTACGGGCGGGACTTCACACCCCGTCAGACGCTGCTGGACGCGATTCGCGCCGTGCAGGACGTGCCGGGCGTGCGCCGCATCCGCCTCGGCAGCCTTGAGCCGACCGTCGCGACGGTAGAATTCGCGCAAGCCCTCCGCACGATGGACAAGGTCTGCCCGCAGTTCCACCTCGCCCTGCAATCCGGCAGCGACACCGTTTTGCAGCGGATGGCGCGCCGCTACAACATGCGCATGTACCGTCAGGCGATGGAAAACCTGCGCGCCGTTTACCCGATGGCGGCGTTCACAACGGATGTATTGACTGGCTTCCCCGGCGAAACGGAAGCCGAGTTCGAGGAAACGCGCGATTTCATCCGCGAAGCCCGCTATGCCAAAATTCACGTCTTCCCCTACTCCCAGCGCGAGGGCACAAAAGCCGCCGTGATGCCGGGACAGCTCTCGAACGCCGAGAAGGAACGCCGTGCGCGCCTGCTGATTGCCGCGGGCGACGAAATGGCAAGGCAGTACCGCGAGCAGTGGGTCAATGAGGTGGCGGAGGTGCTGCTGGAAGAGCCGGTGAATGGTCATTGGACGGGCTATACGCCGGAGTATATCGCGGTGACATTGCCGGAGGGGTACAATGGACGGCAGGGTGAATTTGTGCGCGTCCGCCTGACGGGACTGAATGAAAGCGGCATGGACGGCACGCCTTGCGAATAATCTGCGGAAAAAGATTGTAAGGTAACGCGACCAAGCCGGGGGACAAAAAAGGGTCAAGGGGCAATGCCCCTTGCAGGGTGCAGGGGCAGCGCCCCTGCTGGGGTTTGGGGCAGCGCCCCAACTGTTTGTCGTGTGACCAGCGAAGGAAACGCGCTCAGCCCTGCAACACGAGCGCTGAACAGCGAAGCGCTTTCAGCGCAGCACACAAACTTCGCGCGTCCGCAGACGCGCCCCCCAGCCGCTTAACCCATTACCTGCACATTGTCGCGCCAGATGGGCGCGACCAGATAGTTCCACCCACCAATCATCGCAGCCACACAACAAAATCAATATCAGAAAGGATGATTCTCATGGAAAACTGCCTGTTCTGCAAAATCATCGCCGGGGAAATCCCCTCCACCAAGGTCTACGAGGATGACAAAACCTACGCTTTCCGCGACATCAACCCGATGGCGCCGGTGCATGTGCTGGTCGTGCCAAAGACGCACGTTGCGTCGCTGGATGCGGTGGATGCGCTGTCCGACGAGCTGCTTGCCGCGTGCCTGCGGACGTGCCGGACGGTCGCGCATCAGGAGGGTATCGCCGAGAGCGGCTTCCGCGTGGTGAGCAACTGCGGCTGCGACGCCTGCCAGAGCCGCTGCCCCTACAACCTCCGTGCGCCGCTGCATCTTCATCCGGCGTTCGATCCGCTGTTCGATCCCTTGTCGTTCCCGCCCGAACGGTGGCTCGCGATGGAGGAGGCGGAATTCCGCACGTCGTTCGGCCGCACGCCGCTCATGCGCAGCGGCCTCCGGCGCCTCCAAGCCAATGCGGCGCAAAACCTGCGCCGAAAGGGAAGGGAATGATTGCCGCCGTTGCATAAAAAAGAATTGCTCCGTTGTGGAGCAATTCTTTTTTCGTTACAGCGAAAACCCTTATTTTTTGTGCAGGTTTAGGTGAACGCTTGTAGCGGCAGTTTCGATACCGAGCGGCAAACCCTGGAATCGGGAAATCTCGGTCGGAAGCCATGTGCGGTTTACCTCCTGAGCCAACTTTTTGACGACGGATTTCGGCATGTAATCAATACGTCCCAGAATCGACGAGGAGACCTGTCGGAAGTTACCGTTGAATACCGAAACAGCATCCGACGTCATACGCGTATTCTTGACTGCTGCACTCCCTACACCCTTCGCCGCAGACTTCGTAAGCTTAAAGGGGCCTATCGGATAGTCGTCCTGCGTGAAACCTTCGGCAGCACGATAGGTCAACAACGTTGGTTGTCCCTGATAGGTGCAATACCCATAGTAATCCATGAAGACGACATCGATTTTCTCCTTGCTTCCGCCGCTCAACGAAACTTCCTGTTCCGTGAGACCTACGATCGTGAACTGGTCGTTGGTAATTTGGCCGCCCATCAGAGCATTGCCGACATCGAATCGTAGAGGGAAGTAGTCTTGGTCGCTATACCAGTAACAATAAGGCTGGTATTCAACAGATACGTTGCCATAAGTATCATCCTCGAAGGATCCTACGCTTACGGTTAAAGAGGAAATTATATCGTTCTCGGCGTTGTACGACCACGGTAATTTATACTCGTTACGCAACGTCGAGATCGCCCAACCCGAAACGTAGAAGGATTTGTTAGCGACGTTCTGCTCGATCGTGATGTCGAACGTCAACGGCTTCTTCGTGAGAACCGAGGAGGTGGATGTAACCGTCCACGTCCCCAAATATTTCTTGTAAGCGTCGGTGGCATCTCCTCCTCCGCCCGTCGGGTCGTTGTTTATCGACTGGCCCAGGACAGACAACTGACCGTCGGCCGTTGCAGGAGCCTTGCAAATTATCCAGTTTACGTTTCCGGCCTTGCCTTCGGCATTCTTACCCACGGTCGCAAAAATCCAAGGCTGGCTGGCATCCACATAATACCCGAGTGAATAACCTCCTTCTTCCTGCTGGATTACTTCGCCCTCGGCGAGAACCTTCGACCGCATGGTAGCTTCGGTCATTCCTATTTGTTCCAAAGAGGTCGCATCTCCCGTAAGTGCCGACGCAAATCCGATAATTTCCGATGTCGCGGCATTAGGATAGAAGATCGTACCCATGATGATCCCTCGCGTATCGCTGGCATTGACCGGCCGCATATTTACCCACGTATCCGTTGCAGGGGCCTCGGCTTTCAGCGTAGTAATCGTATCTTCGCTCTGAGCCAAGGTCGTACATGCTTTCACCTCCGTTTCGCTCACCTGAGCAATACCGAAGGTCAAAAGGACGTATTCGGTTTCGGGATCAAGGTCGGGGAAGGTCCCGGAACTGGTACCCTTATAGAACAACTGCTTTGCGACCATCTCGAATCCGTACTGACCGATAAGTTGATTAATCTGTTGAAGAACGAGAGAAACCTCCTTGTCGGCATCAAACTGAGGAAGCAATTTGGTCGCAAGTGACAGTGGCATGTAGTACATGTCGGGATCGCTGCTCGTAATCGTGTAATCGAATGTTGATTCGGTGGGGTTGGACATCGTCATCGTGAAGATGCTGTTCCCATCGACAAGCGGTGCGGAGAACGTCTCGCTTGCCAATTTGGTGGTCAGTTCCGATGTCGCGGCATCGTATGCGAAGGCGACGGCCGTATACTCCTTGCCGGCTTCGACTGCAAAGTCGCCTTCGTAGTCCCCTTTACGTGCGATCTCGTCCATTTCGTCGCCGTATTTGGTCTGCAACAGAGCGACGATCTCCATCTCGGTCTTACCCGCAATATCGGCAGCGACAACGACGTCGGCGAAATAATCCGCATTGGCCGTCGACGGGGCGAATGTCACGTGTGCGTTCTCCGCGGTTACGGTACCGACAGTGATGGCGATCGTCATGCGGTCGTCGGCCGGCGTGGTGAACGCCGTTTCGAGACGTGCGACAGCGGACGTGGACTTGCCGGCGTCGAGGTCGTAACCGAAGGCGACGACCGTGTACTCCGTGTCGGCCTTCAAACCGTGGACGGTCTTCCTGACCGTGCCGGAGGAGAGTTCGGAGATGTTCTCTTTCAGGGCGGCGACGATCTCACGGTCGCTCTTGCCCTCGATCAGGCTGTTTTCGACGACCTGCCAGTAGTAGAGGTTCTCGGCCGAAGGTACGATCTCCACGTCGACGCTCTCGTAAGTCGGGTTCGTCGCGGCGATCTTCTCGAACGTCAGCTCCGCGGCCTCTTCGGCCAGCGTCGTGGCGAAGATTTTGGAGTACTCCGAATCCGTCAGACCGCTGCCTGCGGCGGCGACGGCCTTGACGCGCAGGATATATTTGGTTTTCGGATCGAGGTCGCCGAATGCGAGGGCCGTAGCCGAAGTCGAGTTCTCGGGCTGCACGACGAGTTCGTCGCCCGTCTCGTTCTCCTGGGAGAGGCGATATTTGTAACTTTCGGCATTGGGTACGGCATCCCACGCCACCTTGAAGCTGGAGGACGTCGTCGTGGTCACCGCGACCGAAGGTTTGGCGAGCACCGTGCCGCCCTGCTCTTCTACATCGTCGCTGTCGCTACAACCCGTGAAGGCGAATAACAGCGAGAGACATAAAAAAAGTCCGAATTTTCTCATAGTAAAACGTATTTGATTGTAATGATTCTCGTCCGGTCGTGCCTTTCCCGCACCGTGTCGTTAGGGAAAGTACCGACAAATATAGGTATTTTTTCAGAAACTCTGTAATCTTTGGAAAAGTATATCCTCCGTCCGGCCTCTTTTTTCGCTGCGGAACTGTAACGGTTTACATCCGGATAGATCGTAAAGTATCATCTTTTCGGGCATAATTCGCAACGGATGGAAAGCGGAAAGGGGGAGTTTGGCGCGAAATCGTCAGGCGGAACGATTTTTTAAAAATCCCGGGCTTCTCCGAACAGCCGCAGCTCGAACGTGCCGCCGACGGCCAGCCGTTCGCCCTTGACGGCCATCGCCCCCAGAATCTCCGGCACGCGGCAGGCCCGTTCGACGACGGAGCCCGTATCCTCCTCGGTGCGGACGCGGTTGGCCCACGCCGTGGCATAGCTGTCGGCGAGCAGCACGTCGCGGCAGACGATCATCACGGCATCGGCACGGCCGAAGCTGAGCGACGGCCCGACGGTCCCCGACGAGGTGCAGATACCCAGCGGGAAGGCTCCGCCGGGAATGTGGAGTCCGACCCGTTCCGAGAGGGGGGACTCTCCGGCGAAGAGCGCCACGTCGAGCGGCCGGTGCACGTCGGCGTAGATGTCGCCGCCGTTTTCGACGACCACCTCGCCGACGCCGAATTCGCGGCGCAGCATCCGTCCCGTCTCGCGGGCGAAGGCTCCGGCTACGGCGCTCATCGGCCCGATGCCTGCCGTAGCGGCCGCCACGGCCATTTCATGCAGCAGCGGCGGAGCGTCGGGTCGCGGCAGACAGGGAACGAGGGCGCGCAGGTAGGCGGGGTCGCAATCGAGGTAACGGTCGAGCCGCACGCGCAGTTCGTGCAGAAAGTGTTCCGTGCGGGCGGCCATGACGGCCGCATCGCCGCGGTCGATCAAAAAGCGGCGCATGCGAAAATCGTTGCCGTTCCACAGCAGGTGGCAGCTGGCCGGATCGCCATCGCGGCCGGCGCGGCCCGCCTCCTGATAGTAGGCCTCGATGCTCTCGGGCACGTTGTTATGGATGACGTAGCGCACGTTGGGCTTGTCGATGCCCATGCCAAAGGCGTTGGTGGCAACCATCACCTGAATATCGTCGTCGATAAAGGCGCGCTGGCTTTGGCGGCGGGCGTCATTACCCATGCCGGCATGGTAGCGGCCAACGCGAATGCCGCTGGGACCCAACGC
>ERZ831634.1030-NODE-1030-length-31697-cov-10.425542_pt1 | contig 31697 bp, 28 predicted proteins | sample MGYA00519953_ERZ831634 | MGnify/ENA primary metagenome ERZ831634 (study PRJEB31850, sample SAMEA3708718) | human gut metagenome | biome: human gut; feature: human-associated habitat; material: faeces | place: China | collected 2014 ... | reverse complement strand
AATTCCAAGCTGAAGTACATCCGCTTCTTACCGCTCGATGACCGCCGGGCCATCATGATCGTCGTCACCGATACGGGACAGGTAGAGAACTGCATTTACCCCAAACCGGCCGGTGCCAGCCTGGACGATCTGAACATCATCGCCCAGCGGCTGACCAACTACCTGGCCGGCATGGCCATGGACCATATCGATGAAAAGGCCATCGAAGCCTTTCACGAGACCATCGTCGACGACGTCGAATTGTACCGCCTGGCCTTCCGGGCCATGGGACGGGCCTTCCACAAAGACCAGCAGTTCTACAAAGGCGGGACCATGGAGCTCCTGAACAAGCCGGAGTTCAAAGACGTCGACAAGGCCAAGAGCCTCTTTACCATGCTGGAAGAACAGGATGTCGTCGCCAATCTCCTTCACGACGAGGGCGAAGGCGGGGCCGTGACGGTCCGCATCGGCGAAGAAGCGAAATTGTCGCCTATCAATGATTGCAGCATCATTGAAGCGACCTTTACCGACCATGATGTAGTCCTCGGCAAGCTGGCCGTCTTGGGACCGGCTCGTATGGAGTATGCCAAGATCATCGGTCTTTTGGACTTTATGAAACAGCATGTGACACATATGCTGGCACATTACCACGACGATAAGTAGGGAGGGGTACACAGACATGAGTAAGAAAGAAAATAAAGAAGAAAAAGATACCGTATTAGCAGAAGATGCGGAAAAAGTCGCCGAAGATGCTGCTAAGGAAAGGTAGACGAAGCCAAGGAAACCGCGGCAGATGAAGGCGCCGATAAAAAGGCACCGGATGCCAAAGACGCTGCTGCCAAAGCGGAAGCCGACAAGGCCGTCAAGCTCCAGCAGCAGTTCGTCCGGCTCCAGGCAGATTTTGCTAACTATAAGAAACGCACAGCGGCTGAAAAGCTCCAGATTTCAGAAGTCGTCAAGATGGACGTCATCAGCAGCATCCTTCCGGTCATCGACAATTTCGAACGGGCCCTGCAGGTCCCGCAGGATAAGGTGGCCGATGATGTGAAATCCTTCATCGACGGCTATGAAATGATTTACAAACAGCTTCTGGGCGTCCTGGAAAAGGAAGGGGTCACCAAGATCGATGCCGTCGGCAAACCTTTCGACCCCAATTATCATCAGGCCGTCATGCGCGTGCCCAGCGACGAATACGATGACGACGTCGTCGTAGAAGTCCTCCAGGAAGGATATCTCCTGGGCGACAAGACGCTGCGTCCGGCCATGGTCAAAGTTGCATTCAACGGTTAATCATCGTTTGAAATAAGATTGGAGGAATCTTTTATGAGTAAAGTTATTGGTATTGATTTAGGTACAACAAACTCCGTAGTAGCTGTCATGGAAGGCGGCGAACCTACGGTCATCACGAATACGGAAGGCTCCCGCCTCACACCGTCTGTCGTCGGCTTCTCCAAGACGGGCGAACGCCTCGTCGGCCAGCTGGCAAAACGTCAGGCCATATCCAACCCGGAAAACACCATTTCGTCCATTAAACGCCACATGGGTGAAAACTACACCGTAGACATCCAGGGCAAGAAATATACACCGCAGGAAATTTCCGCTATGATCCTTCAGAAATTGAAGGAAGACGCTGAAAGCTACCTCGGCGAAAAAGTCACCCAGGCCGTCATCACCGTTCCGGCATACTTCAACGACGGCCAGCGCCAGGCTACCAAAGATGCTGGTAAGATCGCCGGCCTCGACGTTCTCCGTATCGTCAACGAACCGACGGCAGCAGCCCTGGCTTATGGCCTCGATAAAGGCGGCGACGGCAAGATCCTCGTATTCGACCTCGGCGGCGGTACTTTCGATGTGTCCATCCTCGAACTCGGCGACGGCGTCTTCGAAGTAAAGGCTACCAACGGCAACACCCACCTCGGCGGCGATGACTTCGATAATAAAGTCATGGAATGGATGATCAGCGAATTCAAGAAAGAAACGGGCATCGACCTCTCGCAGGATAAGATGGCTGAACAGCGCCTCAAGGAAGCTGCTGAAAAAGCTAAAATCGAATTGTCCACGGTCCTCTCGACCAACATCAACCTACCCTTCATCACGGCTGATGCTACGGGCCCGAAACACCTCGATTTGACCTTGACCCGTGCTAAATTCAACGAATTGACGGAAGACCTCGTCCAGGCTACGATGGAACCGACCAAGAAAGCCATCGCTGACTCGGGCTACACCATCGACGAAATCGACAAGATCATCCTCGTCGGCGGTTCCAGCCGTATCCCGGCTGTCCAGGATGCCATCAAATCCATCCTCGGCAAAGAACCGAGCAAAGGCGTCAACCCCGATGAATGTGTCGCTATCGGCGCAGCTATCCAGGCCGGTGTCCTCGTCGGCGATGTCAAAGACGTCCTGCTCCTCGATGTTACGCCGCTTTCTCTGGGCATTGAAACCCTCGGCGGTGTCTTCACCAAGATCATCGACCGCAACACGACCATCCCGACTTCTGGTAGCCAGGTCTTCTCGACAGCTGTCGATAACCAGCCGTCTGTCGACGTCCACGTCCTTCAGGGCGAACGTGAAATGGCAGCCGACAACAAGACCCTCGGCCGCTTTGAACTGACCGGCATCCCGGCTGCTCCCCGTGGAGTACCTCGTATCGAAGTCACCTTCAACATCGACGCCAACGGCATCGTAAACGTTTCGGCGAAAGACCTCGGCACGGGCAAAGAACAGAAGATCACCATCAAATCTTCGTCGGGCCTCGACAAGGACGAAATCGACCGCATGGTCAAAGAAGCTGCCGCTCACGAAGCGGAAGACAAGAAACGTAAAGAAGGCATCGAAGCCAAGAACAACGCTGACTCCCTCATTTACCAGGCCGAAAAGACCATCAAGGATATGGGCGACAAAGCCGACGCTTCCAAAGTTTCGGAAATCAAGGATAAGATCGCTGCCTTGAAAGAAGCCATGAAGACCGACGATACGGATAAGATCAAAGCCGCTTCCGAAGCCTTGACCAAACCGCTCTATGACCTGACCAGCGAAATGTACAAGAACGCAGACGCTGCCCAGCAGGCTCAGCAGCAGGCAGCCGGTGCCCAGGCCGGTGCACAGCAGGCCCAGAGCGATGGCCAGAAAGATGAAAAAGTAGTCGACGCCGATTACACGGTAGTCGACGATGACAAGAAGTAAGATAGATAAGAGGGGCTGCCCACATGAGTAAAAGAGATTATTATGAAGTCCTCGGCGTTCCCAAAGACGCCAGCGACGCAGAAATCAAGAAAGCTTTTAAGAAATTAGCGCTCAAATACCATCCGGACCGCAACCCGGACAACCCGAAGGCAGCAGAAGAAAAATTCAAGGAAATCAACGAAGCGTACAGCGTCCTGTCGAATAAACAGAAACGCGCCCAGTACGACCAGTTCGGTCCGGCAGCATTCCAGAACGGCAATGCTGCCGGTTCCGGTGCCGGTTTCGGCCAGGGCGGCTTCGGAGGTTTTGGCGGCTTTGGCGGATTCGGCCAGGGCGGCCAGGGCTTCGGCGGCTTTGAAGATATCTTTGATTCCTTCTTCGGCGGCCAGGGCAGCCGTCAGTCGGCCAATGGCCCGCAGCGCGGTGCCGATTTGCGCTTCGACGTAGACATTACCTTTAAACAGGCTGCCTTTGGTACGGAAATGGAAATCCAGGTCCCGAAAGAAGAAACGTGCGACCACTGCCACGGCAACGGTGCCGAACCGGGAAGCAAGGTAGATACCTGCCCGGACTGCCACGGCACAGGCCAGCAGCGCGTCGTCCAGAATACGCCTTTCGGCCAGATGGTCAATGTCCGCACCTGTTCCCGCTGCGGCGGCACAGGTAAGATCATCCATGACAAGTGCAAGAAATGCCATGGCACGGGGACGGTCAAGGTTCGCAAGAAACTGAAGATCAAGATCCCTGCCGGTGTCGACGACGGCGCACGCCTGCGCGTAGCCGGTGAAGGCGAACCGGGCGTCCGCGGCGGCGGTCACGGCGACTTGTACGTCTATATCTTCGTCCGCCGCGATCCCAAGTTCACCCGTGAAGGCAACGACATCTTGTCCCAGGAAACGATTTCCTTCGCCCAGGCTGCCCTGGGGTCGAAGATCCTCGTCGAAACCCTGGACGGCAAGATCGAACTGACCATCCCGGCCGGCACCCAGACGGGGACGGTCTTCCGCATCCGCGGCAAAGGCGTACCGGTCCTGGGGTCCAAGAACCGCCGTGGCGACCACCACGTCCAGGTCACGGTCTCCGTACCGAAACACCTCAATGCCAAACAGAAGGAACTCCTGCGGGAATTCGCCTATGCTGGCGGCGAAACGTGGGTGGGGGAGCCAAAGCCGGCTGAACAACCGGCCGACGGTGACGCCACGAGCGCGAAGAGCGACAAGAAAGATACGAAGAAGACCAAGAAGAGTTTTTGGAGTAAGTTAAAAGAAGATCTGTAAAGATAAAGGGAGTATGAACGATGCAATGGAATGAAGTAGATTTGCTCGTTTCCCCAACGGCCACCGATTTGGTGGCCCTTCTTGTTTTTGAATGTGGAAGCAATGGCTCGGTCATCGACGACGAGCACCCGGACCACAAAGGGCGCATCCGCATTACGGCGTATTTCCCGCTGGCACAGGAAGGTCTTGTGGAAACGATACGAGAAAAGATGGGCGCCCTGGAAAAACGGGGCGTCGACCTGGGCGACTGGAAGGTCGTCGAAAAGAAAGCTGACGATAAGGACTGGCTCTTTGCCTGGCAGGAACATTTCCATCCCAAGAAGATTTCCCGCCATTTCTGGGCGGCCCCGGCGTGGGAACCGGCCCGGCCGGCCGACGGTGAAGACGTCCTTTCCATCGATCCGGGCCTGGCCTTTGGCAGCGGCTTCCACGACACGACGTGCATGTGCGTCCAGTACCTGGAAGATACGGTGAAGGCCGGCGATACGGTCTTTGACATCGGCACGGGCACGGGCATCCTGGCCATTGCCGCCGCCAAACTGGCTCCCCAGAGCGCCTACCCCAAGTGCCAGCTCTGCGCCGAGAACGAAGGCTATGCAGGCCGCATGAACCACCCCGCCCGCGAGAATCACCGCATCATCCCTCTCACCATCAACGACAACGCTTGGAACCTGCAGTACAGCCCCTACGTCTACTACAACGAGCACTGCATCGTGTTCAACAACCAGCACACTCCCATGAAGATCGAGCGTGCTACCTTCCGCAAGCTGCTGGATTTCGTGGGCCTGTTCCCCCACTATTTCGTGGGCAGCAACGCCGACCTGCCCATCGTGGGCGGCAGCATTCTCAGCCACGACCATTTCCAGGGCGGCCACTATGAATTCGCTATGGCAAAGGCTCCCGTCGAGAAGAAGTGGGTCTTCCCCGGTTTTGAGGATGTGGATGCCGGTATCGTGCACTGGCCCATGAGCTGCATCCGCCTGACCAGCGAAGATGATGCCCGTCTTGTGGAGCTGGCCGATAAAATTCTGACCGCATGGCGCGGCTACTCGGACGAAAAATGCTTCATCTTTGCCGAGACCGACGGCGAGCCACATAACACCATCACCCCCATTGCCCGGATGCGGGACGGCAAGTATCAGCTGGATCTGGTGCTGCGCAACAACATCACCACCCCGGAGCATCCGCTGGGTGTGTACCACCCCCATGCCAAGCTGCACCACATCAAAAAGGAGAACATCGGTCTCATCGAGGTGATGGGTTTGGCCGTGCTGCCCAGCCGCCTGAAGCAGGAGCTGTTCGACCTTGCAGATGTGCTGGTGGCGCATCTGCCCACCGCAGAGTACCCCGAGGCCCTGCAAAAGCATGCCGAGTGGGCCGAGGAGATCCTTGCAAAGCACCCGGAACTGAACGCCGACAATGTGCACCTAATCTTGCAGGACGAGGTAGGCCATGTGTTCGCACAGGTGCTGGCCGATGCCGGTGTGTACAAGCTGGACGAAGCAGGCCGCGCCGGTTTTGTCCGCTTCCTTGAAAGCGTATAAGGAGTTCCATCCATATGTTACTTCCACACCTGAAAATCACTCCTGACCGCTTATTTGACACATATACTTTTGACCAAAAAGCAAAAATCGTAAAAGGCTTTTTGTTTGACAAAAAAGGCCATTGTCAGTTAGACACTGAGGTTCTTGGCTTAGATGGTCAAAAAACGCGCGGTTGGAAGTCAGGAAATGTTTTACGGCATCTAGGGCTGACAAGAGAATTCAAAAATATTTTTGATGGCTATTCTATCACGCAAGCAATTGATGCAATGAATTCCTCACCCGATGATTTTTCAGCTATTATAACCCTACTGCAATCTTTCACATAAGCCAGATAGAGTTGCTACATTCAAAAAATGTGTAGCAGCTCTATTTTACATTATAGGAGATTCAAATGAATTATACTTTGGAAGTATGCGTAGACAGCACCGCCAGCGCACTGGCGGCAAAACGCGGCGGCGCTGACCGGCTGGAACTGTGCGCCGACCTGATCATCGGCGGCACCACTCCTTCCCCTGCCCTGCTGCGTCAGGTCAAGGCTGAGACCGGCCTGCCGGTGCGGGCACTGCTGCGGCCCCGCTTTGGCGATTTCTGCTACGACCGCTACGAGCTGGCACAGATGGCCGAATGCGCCGCCGAGCTGGTAGCCGCCGGTGCGGACGGCATCGTGACCGGCGTGCTGACCCCGGCGGGAGCGCTGGACACAGACGCCCTGCGCCCCATCTATGCCGCAGCCCGGCAGGCGGCTGAAAAAGCACACCGCACCGTGGACTGCACCCTGCACCGTGCTTTTGATGTCTGCTGCGACCCCTTTGCCGCACTGGAAGCCGCAAAGCAGCTGGGGCTTGCTACCATTCTGACCAGTGGACAGGCAGCAAGTGCCCCACAGGGCGCTGCCCTGCTGCAGCAGCTGGTGGAAGCTGCCGGGCAGGAGGTGGAGATATTGGTGGGCGCAGGCGTATCTGCTGCCAACATTCCCGCCCTTGCTGCCCAGACCGGTGCCCGGGCGTTCCACCTTTCCGGCAAGCAGGTGCTGGACAGCCGCATGACCTTCCGGCGGGAAGGCGTGCCCATGGGTCTGCCGGGCTTTTCCGAGTTTGAGATCTGGCAGACCAGTGAAGCAAATATCCGCGCCGCCCGCACCGTACTGGATGCGCTGTAACGGGCAAATAGAGTTTTTATACCCTGCCCCGGTGTAATTGAGAAAGTATCGGTCTGCCGGCAGTGCCGTTGTTTCCGCAGGAAACAGCCACTGCATCCTGCTGTTTTCCATTACGTTCTCTCCCGTGAAAATGCAAAATCGGGCAGGCCTCGGCCTGCCCGATTTTGCTCTAATAAAGTTTTTCCCACTTCAGTGCAGGGCGGCAAACCGGGCTGCGCCGCGGGTGCATAGCCAGCGGTGCAGCAGCAAGTCCAGCCCCAGCAGCGCGGCCAGACAAGCACCTTGCGCGGCCAGCGGCGGCACGGCATAATCCAGTAAGGTCAGGGGCAAAAACAGCACCCCGCCCGCCAGCAGCCACCCGCCGAACATCGCCAGCATACTGGCGGCGCTCCGCTTGACCACGGCGGCTTCGCTGACCCAGTGGAGGTTAGGCAGGCACAATCCCAAGGCAAGGCCCATTTGCGCCGTCAGCCACACAAAGGCTGCCAGCACCACCATCACCAGCAGCCCCTGCCCTGCCGGAATGCGCAGCACCGCCATGGCGCACCCGGCGCAAAACCACGCCCCCGGCAGCGTGAGCAGCAATTGCAGCTCTGCCTTTGCCCGCAGCACCTGCTGCGGGGCAACCGGCAGGCTTTGCAGCAGCCAGAGATTTCCGCCCTCCAGCGACACCGAGGGCGCTGTGATAAAGTTCATGGCGGCTATGGCGCACACCATCCCGCACACCAGCATGGGCAGGCTCTCCGGCAGGTAAGCAGCAGTAAAGGCGCGCAGATCTGCGGCCTTCCACAGCGCTGCTGCGCCCAGCACCGGCAACAGCAGACTGCTCAGTGCACAGTTGAGCAGCCACATGGGGCAAGCGCCCAGATGCAGCAGTTCCCGCCGCAGCAATGCCCGGTGCGGGGGCTGCTTTTTTTGCGTCTTTGCGCGGTATTCCGCTTTGGCTCTGCCCGGTTCAAGGGTCAAAAGCCGCAGATAGGGCTTTGCCAGCACCTTGCCGCAAAACGCCATACAGGCCGCAGCCAGCGCCAGCAATAGCAGCAGTGCCGGGACGTTGCCCACTGCCGCCAGACCCAGCAGACGCAGCGGTGCAGCAGCACGACCGGCTGCTGCGCCCGCCTGTACGGCATCCAGCGCAAGGGCGTCCACTGCGTTGCTCACCCAGCAGAACACTGCATAGTAGACCGCCAGAAACAGCAGCGTACCCACCACAGTGACAAGGCTTTTGTGCCGGGCGCGGCGGTTGAGCAGCGCCACCGCCCAGCCCAGCAGAACGGCCAGCACCATGGAAACTCCCGCCAGCGCCAGTGCTACCGGCAGCGCCGCCAACAGGGCTCCGCCGGGACGGGGTGCCGCCAGCGCATAGCAGACCACCGAGGGCACCCACGCCAGCAGCAGATAAATCAGCCCGGTCAGGTACACCCCGCCGCAGCGCACCGCAAAAATAGCGCCCGGTGGGATGGGCAGCGCCAGCAGCTGCTGGTTATCCCGGCAGCGGAACAAATGCCCATAGCTGGTAAAAGCGCTGGCCAGCACACTGACTGTCAGCGCCGAAAGCTCCATCAGCACAAAATAGAGCCAGTCCAGCCCCTGCGGCACCAGCGTCACTGCCAGCGGCAGTGCCATCGAGCCAAAGTTGAGCATAACCAGCAGCATCAGCACCGCAAACAGCAATGCATACCCGAATGCTCCTGCCCGGGAGCGCCGCTTGCCAGTTTTGCTGCTGCGCACAAAGACCGCACCCAGTTCCAGTAACTGTTTTTTGAGCAATGCACGGATCATAGCGCTTCCCCCGTATCCTCCAGTTCCAGAAAGACCTCCTCTAGCGTATCGTCGCCGCGCACCTGCTCCATGGCACCCTCGCGCACCAGCTGACCTTTACGCAGAATAGCTACCCTGTCGCAAAGCTTTTCGGCCACCTCCAGCACATGGGTGGAGAAAAAGATCGCCCCGCCTTGCGCACAAAAGGCCTTCATCTGGGTCTTGAGTTGATGGGAAGCCAGCGGGTCCAGCCCGACAAAGGGCTCGTCCATTAAAATCAGCTTCGGCTCGTGCAGCAGCGCCGCAATAATGGCAAGCTTCTGCTTCATGCCGTGGGAGTATGCCCCGATGGACTGCGCCAAATCCTGCGTCAGGCCAAAAGCATCGCCGTACTGCCGGATGCGCTGCGCCCGCTGTGCAGTGCTTACGCCGAAGATGTCTGCGATAAAATCAAGGTACTGGATGCCGGTCATATAATCGTAAAGCTGCGGGTCGTCCGGCAGATAGGCCAAGCGGCGCTTGCATTCCAGCGGGTCGTCCCGCATCGAAATGCCGTCCACATAAATTTCTCCGGCATCAAATTGCTGAATACCGCAGCAGCATTTTAAGGTAGTGGTCTTGCCCGCGCCGTTGTGCCCGATAAAGGCACACAGCTCCCCCGGGCGGATGTGCAGGCAAAGGTCCTGCACGGCGGGCTTGCCGCCGTAGGTTTTGGTCAGATGCTCGATCTTTAACATGGGCTGCCTCCTTGCTTTCAGTTTCGAGCCAAGTATACACCTTCCGGCAGGGGGAAGGTCAAGCATTTCTCCGTTTTTTCTTGCGTTTTGTATAGGGCTGTGCTATACTTTTTGACGAACTGAACAGAAAACAGCAGGTGCGTTCCGTCACTTTGCCCCACCGAGCAGCGGCAGGAACGTTAAAAGGGAAGCGGGTGTCAATCCCGCACGATCTCGTCACTGTGATAAGGGAGTCCACTGTCAGGGTGCTTTTGCACCAGTCACTGAGCCATCCGGCTTGGGAAGGCGACAGCGGGCGTTGAGCTTTCAGTCAGGAAACCTGCCCGCTGTTGGTACCGGGGCTTTGCCGCCCCAGATCACGAGGAATTGGTTGTACCAAAAAGCCTGTAGGAAACGGGGTCTTTTTGCTTTGCCATTTCGCAAGCAGAAGACCCCGTTTTTTGCCGATTCTCTTTCCTGTACCCTTCTGTTCGGTGCCGTATTTTACCCACATCAGGAAAGGAAAACAAGATGAAAAAACGCAACATCCGCAAAACGGCGGCCGCTCTGACCGCTCTGGCTCTGTGCGCCGGTGTACTGACCGGCTGCGGCGGGGCCGCCTCCGGCACTGCTTCCTCTGTTGCTGCCAGTTCTGCCGCCAGCAGCGAGGCTTCCGACGCAGACGCTGACGCACTGGCCGCACAGAACGTGGCAGACCTGATTGACGCCATCTATGTGCAGCAGCGCACCGATGACACCGATGTCCAGTGCGAAGCCGCAAAGGCTGCATGGGACGCTTTGACCGATGCCCAGAAGGAGCTGGTGGAGGGCGAGAACGCCGACCCCGACTATTTTGGCCGCGACACCGGCGATGCCTCCAAGGACGATGCCCGCAACGCTGATGAGATCGGTGAGAACGAGCTGCTGGTGGTGTCCTTCGGCACCTCCTTCAACGACAGCCGCGCTGCCGATATCAAGGGCATTGAGGACGCCTTGCAGGCCGCTTACCCCGACTGGAGCGTGCGCCGCGCCTTTACCGCACAGATCATCATCAACCATGTGCAGGCACGCGATGGCGAGAAGATCGACAATATGCAGCAGGCGCTGGACCGCGCTGTGGCAAACGGCGTGAAGAACCTGATCGTGCAGCCCACCCATCTGATGCACGGTGCAGAGTACGACGAGATGAACGAGATGCTGGACCAGTACCGCGACAAGTTTGAGAGCGTTGCTGTGGCCGAGCCCCTGCTGGGCGAGGTGGGCGCAGATGCTTCCGTCATCAATGCAGATAAGGAAGCTGTTGCCAAGGCTGTTACCGCTGCCGCTGTGAAGGAAGCCGGTTACGACAGCACCGCTGCTGCCGCCGCCGATAAGACCGCTTTCGTCTTTATGGGTCACGGCACCTCTCACACCGCCAAGGTGAGTTACAGCCAGATGCAGACCACCATGCAGACGCTGGGCTACGACAACGTGTTCATCGGCACGGTGGAGGGCGAGCCTGAGGACACCTCCTGCGAGGCCGTCATCGAGGCTGTAAAGGCTGCCGGTTACACCAAAGTCATCCTGCGCCCGCTGATGGTGGTGGCAGGCGACCACGCCAACAACGATATGGCCGGTGAGGATGCCGACAGCTGGCTGAGCCAGTTTACCGCCGCAGGCTGCTTTGAGAGTGTGGACTGCCAGATCTCCGGTCTGGGCCGCATTGCGGATGTTCAGCAGCTGTACATTGCACATACCAAGGCCGCTATGGATCTTCTGAACGGCTAATGGATTCAGAAGCCCTCTCCGGCGCTGCCAAGCATACGGAGAGGGCTTCTTTTATGGGCGTATTCCCCGCACGAGGAGAACGTGCCCCCTACCCCGGCAGCTTAGACGCCGGGCAAAAATTTAGGATACTGAGGTATTTATTTATGCGCTGCAAACAGTTTATCATCGTTTCTCTGGCCGGTGTGGTGCTGGCTGCTTCTCTGGCAGGCTGCGGCGGGGCTGCTCCCGCCTCCTCTGCTGCAACAAGCTCTGTGGCAGCTTCCTCCGTGGTGGCTTCCTCTGCTGTGGCCGAAGCTGCCCTGCCGGACGGCGTATATACCGCTGATTTCGAAACCGACAGCAGTATGTTCCACACAAGCGAAGCCTGCAACGGCAAGGGCACCCTGACCGTGGAAAACGGCATGATGACCTTCCACGTCAGTCTGGCCTCCAAAAAGATCGTGAACCTCTACCCCGGCCTTGCCGCCGATGCCGAGGCCAACAAGACCGCATGGCTCATCCCCACCGTGGACACGGTTACCTACGCAGACGGCACCACCGAGGAAGTGTATGGTTACGATATCCCGGTGGAAGCACTGGACACCGACTTCCAGCTGGCGTTGCTTGGCACTAAGGGCAAGTGGTACGACCACACCGTCAGCGTGCGCAACGCTGAACCCAAGACCGAGCAGGCCGCCGAGATCCCCGCAGACGGCACTTATACTGCTGCCGTAGTGCTGGAGGGCGGCTCCGGCCGCGCCACCGTGGAAAGCCCCGCTGCCCTGACCGTGGCTGAGGGCAAGATGACTGCTACCATCGTGTGGAGCAGCCCCAACTACGACTACATGATCGTGGATGGCGAGAAGTATCTGCCCACCAACACCGAGGGCAACTCCACCTTTGAGATCCCGGTAGCTGCTCTGGGCACCCCGCTGACTGTTACCGCCGACACTGTTGCCATGAGCAAGCCCCACGAGATCGAATACACCCTGACCTTTACCTTGGAGTAACCTTCCATGAAGCTGACCCGCGCACAATTTTTAAAGGCTCTGCCCGCCGCCGCGCTGGCGCTTGCCGGCTGCACTGCCGCACCCACCGCACCCGCCGATACGGACGAGCTGGTTTTTGACCATGCCTACCCGCTGGACTACGCCACCCAGTTTACCGCCGACTGCTATGCGGACGGCTCTACCCTGCTGACTATCCCGGACGCACAGGCAAAGTTCCTTATCCGGCCGGAGGGCGCTGCCACCCTGCGCACCGTGCCTGCCGGGGTGACCGTGCTGCAGCAGCCGGTGCAGAACATCTATCTGGTGTCCACCTCTGCCATGGACTTGTTCCTCCATCTGGACGCGCTGGACAGCATTGCCCTTTCCGGCACCCGCGCCGAGGGCTGGTATCTGGACGAGGCAAAGCAGGCCATGCAGGCCGGGCGCATCGCCTACGCGGGCAAGTACAGCGCCCCGGACTACGAACGCATCCTGACCGCAGAATGCGGCCTTGCGGTGGAAAACACCATGATCTACCACACCCCGGAGGTAAAGGAGCAGCTGGAACGGTTCGGCATTCCGGTGCTGGTGGAGCGCTCCAGCTACGAGAGCAGCCCGCTGGCACGGATGGAATGGATCAAACTGTACGGTATCTTGCTGGGCAAAGAAGCCCTTGCCGAGGAGGTTTTTGCGCAGCAGGCGCAGCGCATTGCACCGCTGCTGGAGCAGCCCTCCACCGGCAAACGCTGCGCGTTTTTCTCCATTACTTCCAGCGGCCTTGCCACTGTGCGCAAAAGCGGAGACTATGTGGCGCAGATGATCGGCATGGCCGGGGGCGAATATGTTTTTGCAGACCTTGCCGACAGCGGCAACAGCCTTTCCACCATGAATATCCCGCTGGAGGACCTTTACGCCGGCGTCAAAGACGCCGATGTGCTCATTTATAACGGCACCATCGAGGGCACCATCTCCACAAAAGAAGAGTTGCTTGCCCGCTGCGCGTTGCTGGCAGAGTGCAAGGCGGTGCAAAGCGGTGATATCTGGTGCACGACGCCCAGCTTTTTCCAGCAGAGCATGGCACTGGCAGATTTTATGCTGGATCTCCATGCCGTTTTTACCGGGGAAGCAACCAGCCCCGACACCCTGCATTTTTTGACCAAGATCACCTGAGGAGCCGCTTATGACCAGCCGCAAACGCCTTGTTTTTTCCTATTGCTGCCTTGCCCTGCTGCTGGCGGTGCTGTTTGCCGTGAGCCTGTTCTGGGGCAGCGTTGCGCTTACCCCGCAGGCCGTGCTTGCTGCCCTGACAGGACGCGGGCAGGACGCGCTGAGCGTGGGCATTATCACCCAGCTGCGCCTGCCCCGCGCGGTGATGGCCGCGTTACTGGGCGCTGCGCTCTCTGCGGCAGGCTACCTGCTGCAGACCTTTTTCGCAAACCCCATTGCCGGCCCCTTTGTCATGGGCATTTCCAGCGGAGCAAAGCTGGCGGTGGCGCTGGTAATGGTGCTGTTTTTGAACTACGGCCAGCTGACCAGTTCTGCCGTGCTCATCCTTGCGGCCTTTGCGGGCGCTATGGCAGCCATGGCCTTTGTGCTGGCCGCTGCCCGCCGGGTGCAGCGCATGAGCATCCTTGTAATCTGCGGCGTAATGATCGGTTACATCTGCTCTGCCATCACCGAGTTTGTGGTGGCCTTTGCGCAGGATAGCAGCATCGTCAACCTGCACAACTGGTCGCAGGGCAGCTTTTCCGGCATGACGTGGGGCAACGTGCGCACGGCAGCGCTGGTGGTGCTGCCCGCGCTGGCGGCGGCCTTCTGCCTTGCAAAGCCCATGGCAGCTTACCAGATGGGCGAAGCCTACGCCCGCAGCGTGGGCGTGGATGTGCGGCGGTTTTCCCGGCTGCTGGTGCTGCTTTCCAGCCTGCTGGCCGCCTGCGTTACCGCCTTTGCCGGGCCTATCTCCTTTGTGGGCATCGCGGTGCCGCACCTTGTCAAGCAGCTGCTGGGCAGTGCCCGCCCGCTGTATGTGCTGCCCGGGTGCTGCTTGGGCGGGGCGGCGTTCTGCCTGCTGTGTGATCTGATCGCCCGTAGCTTGTTTGCGCCCATGGAACTTTCCATCAGCGCGGTCACCGCCGTATTCGGCGCGCCGGTGGTCATTGGGCTGCTGCTGCGCCGCAACCGGGAGGATGTGCGATGAAGTACTCTGTTGAAACCAACGCCCTTGCCATCGGCTACGGCAAAGCTGCCCTTGCGCGGGATATCGCGCTGGGCGCTGCCAAGGGGCAGGTGCTGGCGCTCATTGGCCCGAACGGCGCAGGCAAATCCACCCTGCTCAAAACGTTGGCGGGGCAGCTGGCCCCTTTGGGCGGCGCGGTGCTGCTGGACGGGCAGGAGCTTGCCCGCATCCCCGGCAACGCCCGGGCGCAAAAGCTGGCGCTGATGCTGCCCCACACCCGCCGCACCGAGTTGACCACCTGCTTTGAGTTTGCGGCGGCAGGACGCATCCCCTACACCGGGCGGTTGGGCATCCTTTCCGCCGAGGACAAAAAGCAGATACAGAATGCGCTGGAGCTGGTGGGCGCGGCGCATCTGGCCAACCGGGACTTCAACTGCGTCAGTGACGGACAGCGGCAGCGCATTTTACTGGCGCGGGCAGTCTGTCAGCAGCCGCAGGTGCTTCTGCTGGACGAGCCCACGTCATTTTTAGATGTAAAAGGCAAGATAGAGCTGCTGACCATTTTGCAAAAACTGGCGCATGAGCAGCAGCTTGCGGTCATCGTGACCCTGCACGAACTGGACATGGCGCAGAAGATCGCGGACGCGGTGGTCTGCGTTTCGCCGCACGGCGTTTCTGCGCCCATGTCCCGGGCACAGGCCTTTGCCCGGGAAAATATCAAAGCGCTCTACGGCCTGACCGAGGAACAGTACAGCGCTGTTTTTGGTCCACCAAAGCCGGAAAAGCCCCAATTTGAGCACTATGTGCGCAGCGGGCAGAAGCTGCTGCGTTGCGGGTACACTACCGGCACCTGTGCGGCGCTGGCCGCTGCCGGGGCCGCCCGGCTGCTGCTGACCGGCACAGCACCGGAAACCGTCGCCCTGCGCACGCCGAAAGGCATTGTGGTAGAGGTTGCCCCCCTGTTCTGCCGCACCGTTGCCGAGGGTGCGGAATGCGCCATTGAAAAGGACGGCGGCGACGATGTGGACGTGACCACCGGTCTGCCGGTGACCGCCACGGTGACGCTGCTGCCCGGCACGCCCGAGATACGCATTACCGGCGGCGCGGGGGTGGGCAAGGTGACGAAGCCCGGGCTGGACCAGCCGGTTGGGCAGGCCGCCATCAACCATGTGCCCCGGCAGATGATCACCGAGGCGCTGCGCCGGGAGGCGGAAGCCGCCTGTTACCCCGGCGGCTTTGCCGTGACTATCTCCATCCCCGGCGGCGAGGAGGTAGCCCGGCGCACCTTTAACCCCCATATCGGGGTGGAGGGCGGGCTGTCGGTGCTGGGCACCAGCGGCATTGTAGAACCCATGAGCCAGCAGGCCATTCTGGACACCATCCAGCTGGAGATGAATCAGGCGGCGCTGCGGGCAAAGGACCACCGGCGGCTCATCCTTGCCCCGGGCAATTACGGGTTGGACTATCTGCACGAAACATACCCGCAGTTTGCTGATATCCCGGTGGTCAAAACTTCAAACTTTATCGGAGATACGCTGGATATTGCAGCGGCGGCGCACTTCAAACAGGTGCTGCTGGTGGGGCATATCGGCAAGCTGTGCAAGCTGGCGGGCGGCATTATGAACACCCATTCCCACACGGCAGACTGCCGCACGGAGCTGTTCTGCACCCATGCTGCCCTGTGCGGTGCTGACCGAGAGGTGTGCACCGCACTGTACAATGCAGCCACCACGGATGCCTGTCTGGAGATTCTGGATACAGCCGGACTGCGGGAGCCGGTGCTGCAAAGCCTGCTTGCCGCCATCCAGCTGTATCTTGACCGCCGCGCGGGCGGGGCGTTCCGGGTGGGCGCCGTGCTGTTTTCAAACCAGCATGGCCCGCTGGGACAGACCGAAACTGCCGCCCGCCTGTTAGACGAATGGAAGGAGTAATGCACATGGTACATTTTGTGGGCGCCGGGCCCGGCGCACCGGATCTGATCACCCAGCGCGGTGCAGCATTTTTACAGGCCGCAGACTGCATTATTTACGCAGGCAGTCTGGTCAATCCGGCGCTACTGGGGCTGGCAAAGCCGGGATGTGCTATCTATAACAGCGCCGAGATGACGCTGGAGCAGGTACTGGACGTGATGCGCCGGATGGAAGCTGCCGGTAAAAGCACTGTGCGGTTACACACTGGCGACCCCTGCCTGTACGGTGCCATCCGGGAGCAGATGGATGCACTGGATGCAGACGGCATTTGTTACGATGATACCCCCGGTGTTTCCAGCTTTTGCGGCGCTGCCGCCGCGCTGAACTCCGAGTATACTTTACCCACGGTCAGCCAGACGGTCATCATCACCCGCATGGAGGGGCGCACCCCGGTACCGGAGCGGGAAAAGCTGGCAAGCCTTGCCGCCCACGGCGCGACCATGGTGATCTTCCTGTCCATCGGGCTGATTGACAAGGTGCAGACGGCGCTTTTGCAGGGCGCGTATACACCGGACACCCCCGCCGCCGTGGTGTACAAGGCCAGCTGGCCGGAAGAAAAAATCGTGCGGTGCACAGTTGGTTCTTTGGCTGAGAGCACCCGTGCAGCGGGCATTACCAAGACGGCACTTATCGTAGTGGGAGATTTTCTCGGCACGCAGTACGAGCGCAGCAAGCTGTACGACCCCGCCTTTACCACCGAATTCCGCAAAGGAGAACCGGTATGACCCGCGCTTACCTTGCCTTTACGGATACCGGCCTTGCGCTAGCAAAGCGTCTGGCCGTCGCCTTGCCCGGCAGTGTTGCCCGGTGCGGGCGGGATGGTGTTTCTCTTGCAGAATGGTCAAGCGCACAGTTTGTGCAGTCGGATGCACTGATATTTGTAGGGGCTGCGGGTATTGCGGTGCGGGCCATCGCGCCCCACTGCAAGAGCAAGACTACCGACCCGGCTGTGGTAGTGGTGGACGAATGCGGGCGGTTTGCCGTACCCATTCTGTCCGGACATCTGGGCGGTGCGAATGATCTGGCGCGGGCCATTGCCACCGTATGCGGTGCGGTGCCGGTGATCACCACCGCCACCGATGCCCACGGCATTTTTGCGGTGGACGAGTGGGCAAAGCACCAGAACTGCATGGTGCTGGAGCCGGAGCGCATCAAGCTGGTCAGCGGCAAATTACTGGCCGGGCAGCCGGTATATTACCGGGCTGATTTCCCGGTAACAGGCACCGTGCCCGCAGGGTTATTCCCCGCTGATCCCCCGGAAAAAGCCGACTTTGCACTCACCCTTTGCCCCACCGGGCAGGCACTGCATCTTGTGCCGCGCATCGGAGTGCTGGGCATCGGCTGCAAGCGGGGCACAAGCGCCGACACGCTGGAAGCTGCCTTTGCCGCCTTCTGCACCCGACACAGCCTTGCTGCGCAGGCAGTTACCGCCGCCGCAAGCATCGACCTGAAGCAGAATGAACCGGGCTTGCTGGCCTTCTGTCAGGCGCGTGGCTGGCCGGTGCGGTTTTACTCTGCCGCACAGCTGCGCAGCTTGCCCGGGCAGTTCACTCCCTCCCCTTTTGTACAACGCGTGACCGGAGTGGATAATGTTTGTGAGCGGGCGGCTGTGCTGGACGCAGACGGCAGCCTGTTTTACCCGAAATTTGCCTGCAGCGGCGTGACCCTTGCGCTGGCGTGCAGGCCCTTTGCCCCGGACTGGAGGTGGCAGAATGCTTGACGTGATGGAAATCGATATTGACCGTCCCGAGAAGATAGTCTATGTCGTGGGGCTTGGCCCCGGCGAGCCTTTTTATATGACCCAGCAGGCCGCGAATACGCTGGAAAGCGTTGACGCGATTTGTGGATATAAGGTCTATCTTGACCTCATCCGCGATGAATTCCCCTGCGAGGAATACTATGCCACCGGCATGACGCAGGAGCTTGACCGCTGCCGCTGGGCGCTGGAAAAGGCACGCACCGGCAAGCGGGTGGCGCTGGTCTGCTCCGGCGATGCCGGGGTGTACGGCATGGCAAGTCCCCTGCTGGAACTTACCCCGGACTACCCGGATGTTGCCGTGGAAGTCGTGCCCGGGCTGACCGCTGCCCTCAGCGGCGGGGCAGTGCTGGGCGCACCGCTGGCGCACGATTTTTGCGTCATTTCCCTTTCCGACCGGCTGACCCCGTGGGAGGTCATCGAGAAGCGGCTGGCTTGCGCCGCTATGGGAGATTTCTGCGTTGCGTTGTACAATCCCTCCTCCAAGGGCAGGCCGGACTATCTGGCAAAGGCGGTGTGCATCCTGCTGGAAAACGGCAAAAGTGCCGATACCGTCTGCGGCATCGTGCGCAACATCGGCCGGGAGGGTCAGACCGCCCGAATCCTGACCCTTGCCCAGCTGAAAGACACTGCGGTGGATATGTTTACCACCGTGTACATCGGCAACGCCGCCACAAAGCAGCTGGGCGGCAGAATGGTCACCCCACGGGGGTACCGCAGATGAAGGCAGTGGTTTTTAGCGGCACTACCGAGGGGCGGGTGTTCTCCCGGCAGCTGGCGGCGCTGGGAGCAGAGGTTCTGGTCAGTGTTGCCACCCCGCTGGGTGCAGAGGAACAGGGCAAAGCAGACGGCATCACCGTGCACTGCGGGCGGCTGACCCCCGAGGAAATGACCGCTCTTTTACAGGGCGCTGCCCTGTGCATAGACGCCACCCACCCCTACGCGGTGGACGCCACAAAAAACATCCGGGCTGCATGTGCCGTGGCCGGGGTGGAGTATCACCGACTGCTGCGGGAAGAAAGCCCCTTGCCTGCCGGGAGCATGGTGTTTGCCACCGCCGCCCACGCGGCTGCATTTCTGGCCGGGTGCAGCGGCAATGTGCTGCTGGCTACCGGCGCGAAAGAGCTTGCCGCCTTTGCGGCGCTCAGCCCGGAGCGGCTGTTCCCCCGGGTGCTGCCCACGCGGGAGGGCATTGCCGCCTGCGAGGCCGCCGGTATCCCACATAAGAACATCATTGCCATGCAGGGGCCATTCAGCTATGCGCTGAACTGCGCCCTGATAAAACAATTCTCCATCCGGTATCTGGTCACCAAGGACGGCGGTGCCGTGGGCGGCTTTGCCGAAAAAGCACAGGCCGCACAGGATACCGGTGCACAGCTGATCGTGGTGCGCCGCCCGGCCGAAAACGGACAAACTGCTGCACAAATTCTGGCACGCTGCAAGGAGGTTCTGGTATGATCTCTCTGATCGGAATGGGCTCCGGCTGCCCGGAAAGCCTGACCGCGCAAGGACTGGCTGCACTGCAAGGAGCAGGGCTCATCCTTGGGGCAAATCGCCTGTTGGAGCATTTACCGGCGGGGTGCACTGACAACTGCAAAGCCGTGTATAAACCGGAGGAAATCCTTGCGTGTCTTGCCGCACAGCCGGATACAGACACCGCTGTTTTGTACAGCGGCGACACCGGGTTTTACTCCGGCGCGGCAAAGCTGCTGCCCCTGCTGCGGGTCATGGGATACTCCGTCCGGGTGCTGCCCGGGCTTTCCAGCGTGCAGCTTTTAGCCGCAGCAGTGGGACGCCCTTGGCAGGACTGGAAACTGGTATCGGCCCATGGCCGTGCCTGCGACCCGGTAGCCGAGGTTTTGGCGCATCCACAGGTGTTTTTCCTCACCGGCGGCGGGGACACCCCTGCCACCCTTTGCGCCAAACTGACCGCCGCCGGGCTGGGCGCTGCTCACGCCCTTGTGGGCGAAAACCTTGGCACCCCTGCAGAAGCCATCCGCTTTGGCCTTGCCCGGGAACTGGCAGAGCAAAGCTTTGCACCGCTGAGCGTATTGCTCATCGAACGGGAGGCTTTGCCGTCCCGCCGCACCCCCGGCCTGCCGGACGATGCTTTTATCCGGGGCGCTGTGCCCATGACCAAGCAGGAGGTGCGCGCCGCCGCACTGGCAAAGCTGGCGGTCACCCCCACGGACACCCTATGGGACGTGGGCGCGGGCACCGGCAGCGTGAGCGTGGAGCTGGCGCTTGCCGCCCCTGCCGGACAGGTATATGCCGTAGAATGTGACCCGGAAGCCTGTGCACTGATCCAGCAAAACCGGGAGAAATTTGCTGCTTACAATCTGACCTTGATTGAGGGCAAAGCCCCTGAAGCTTTGGACACGCTGCCCGCCCCGGATGCTGTATTCATCGGCGGTACAAAGGGCAATATGGACGCTGTTATAGACGCTGTACTGCACAAAAATTCAGTTGCCCGGCTGTGTGTTGCCGCCATTGCGCTGGAAACGCTCAGTGCCGCCGTAGCTGCCCTGACCGCCCACGGCCTTTCTGCGGAGGTGACACAGATCGCCGTCAGCCGCACAAAAACGGCGGGCAGTCTGCATTTGCTGATGGCTAACAACCCGGTGTTCCTCATTATGGGGGCACGGACATGATGCAGTTTCTCATCGCCGCGCCGCGCTCCGGCAGCGGCAAGACCACCGTTACCTGTGCAGTGCTTACCGCATTGCAGCGGCGCGGGACTGACCCTTGCGCCTTCAAATGCGGGCCGGACTACATCGACCCTATGTTTCACCGCAGTGCGCTGGGGGTGGAAAGCCACAACTTAGACCTCTACCTCTCCGCCCCGGATACGGTGCGCACGCTTTACGCCCGGTATGCCGCCGGGCACGGCGCTGCCGTATGCGAGGGTGCCATGGGCTTTTACGACGGGCAGGGACTGACAACCCGTGCAAGCGCTTGGGAGCTGGCCGATACGCTGGCGCTGCCGGTGCTGCTGGTAGTGCAGCCAAAAGGGGCAAGCATCACCCTTGCTGCCGAGCTGCGGGGGCTTTTGCAGTTCCGCACGCCCAGCCATATCGTGGGCATTCTGCTCAATGATTGCTCTGAGTCCTTATACAAAACGCTGCGCCCGATGCTGGAAGCCGAGACCGGTCTGCCGGTGGTGGGGTATCTGCCCCATCTGCCGGGGTGCGTCATCGAAAGCCGCCACCTCGGGCTGAAAACCGCTGGAGAGATATCGGACTTACAGCAAAAGCTGGGCAAGCTTGCCGATGCCCTTGTGCTGAACTGGACACAGCTGGCAGTGTTGACCGACCGTCCTGCCCCGGCTGCGCCGCCGCTTGCCGCGCCGTGCGCACCCGCCGTGCGCATTGCCGTGGCGCGGGATGAAGCCTTCTGCTTTGCCTACGCTGAAACGTTGGACGCCTTGCGGGACGCGGGTGCGGAACTTGCATTTTTCAGCCCGCTGCGGGACGCCACCCTGCCGGAAAATATCGGCGGGTTGTACCTGCCCGGGGGTTACCCGGAGCTGTACGCCCGGCAGCTGAGTGAGAACATCGCCCTGCGTGCTGCTATCCGGGACGCAGGGCAAGAGGGGCTGCCCACCGCTGCCGAGTGCGGCGGCTTTCTGTACTTAGGGCAGACGCTGGAGGGCACAGACAGCAAGGTTTACCCCATGACGGGTGTGCTGCCGGGCAGCGGGCACAACACCGGGCGGCTGGTGCGCTTTGGCTATGCCGCCATGACGGCAAAGGCCGACAGTATGCTTTTCCACGCCGGAGAAACGCTGCCCGTCCACGAATTTCACCACTGGGATTCCTCCGAAAATGGTACAGACTTTTCTGTGTGCAAAACCGAAAAAAGACAGTGGGAATGCGGTTTTGCAAACGCGCATTTGTATGCTGGTTTCCCGCATCTTTACTGGGCGGGCACTGCCCTGTCCCGCCGCTTTGTACAGGCGGCGCAGCACTTTTTAAAACACAAAGGATGACGAAAATGACCGAAGCTGAACTGATGCAGCTGCTTGCTGCTATCACCCCGCCGGACGAAACCGCCCGCGCCGCCGCCCATACCCACTGGGCCAGCCTTGCCAAGCCCTTGGGCGGGCTGGGCGCGCTGGAGACCCTGCTGGAGGATGCCGCCGCGCTGACCGGCACAGCGCAGTTTGATTTTTCCCGCCGGGCGGTGGCGGTGCTCTGTGCGGACAACGGCGTGGTGGCGCAGGGCATAAGCCAAACCGACCAGAGCGTGACCCGCGCCGTAGCCGAGAACCTTGCTGCGCGGCGCACCAGCGCATGCAGGATGGCACAGGCGGCGCACTGCGATGTGCTGCCGGTGGATTTGGGCATTGCCGGTGCGCCCGTACCCGGCGTGCGGGACTGCCGCATTGCCGCCGGGACTGCGGACTTTACCAAAGGCCCTGCCATGACCCGCGCCGAGGCAGTGGAGGCCATTGGCCGGGGCATCGCCCTGACCCGGCAGCTTGCCGCCGAGGGCTACGGGCTGGTGGCTACCGGTGAGATGGGCATTGGCAACACCACCACCTCCAGCGCCGTAGCCGCCGTGCTGCTGGCACAGCCGGTGCAGACCATGACCGGGCGCGGTGCAGGGCTTTCCGACGCAGGGCTTGCTCGCAAGGTGGACACCATCCGGCGGGGCATTGCCTGCAATGTCCCCAACCCCGATGACGTATTGGACGTACTGAGCAAGCTGGGCGGCTTTGATATCGCCGGTCTGTGCGGGATGTTTCTGGGCGGGGCGCTGGCGGGTGTGCCCGTGCTGATGGATGGCTTTATCAGCGGAGTGGCGGCTTTGTGCGCCGTGCGGCTGTGCCCGGCAGCATCCAAGGCTGTGTTTGCCAGCCACTGCTCCACCGAGCCTGCCGCCCGGCTGGTGCTGGACGCGCTGGGCAAAACGCCCCTGCTTACCGCCGGGCTGCATCTGGGCGAGGGTACCGGCGCAGTGGCCAGCATCCCGCTGTGGGACATGGCGCTGGCGGTGTACGATGGGTGCTATTCCTTTGCGGAGGGCGGCATTGCGCCGTATACGCCCCAATGCTGACGCTGGTACTGGGCGGCGCTGCCAGCGGCAAAAGCGAATACGCCGAAGCCCTTGTGCTGCGCAGTGCTTTGCCGCGGTATTATCTGGCCACCATGCAGGTGTGGGACGCCGAATGCGCCGCCCGGGTAGAAAAGCACCGCAAAATGCGCGCTGCGAAGCAGTTTGAGACCATCGAGTGCCCGCTGCATTTAGAGACGGTGTGTCTGCCCTGCAGGGGCACGGCGCTGCTGGAAGACTTAGGCAATCTGACCGCCAACGAGCTGTACGACCCCGCCGGCGCGGGCGATGCCGCCGCCGAGCACATTTTGCAGGGGTTGGATGCCCTTGCCGTACAGTGCGAGAATTTGATCGTTGTCTCCAACGAAGTGTTCAGTGGCGGCGCGGACTATGCCGGAGACACGGACCGCTATCTGCTGGCGCTGGCACGGGTGAACAACGCCCTTGCCGCCCGGGCAGACGCCGTAGTGCGGGTGATGTGCGGCATCCCTGTCTATTATAAAGGAGTGGAAAAATGATCGTTTTGCAGACCATTGCGGTGGCCTTTGCCATGTTTTCAGCGGTGCCGGTGCCGCAGTTTGCGTGGAACGAAAAGAATATGCGGTATGCGCTGTGCGCTTTTCCGCTGGTGGGGCTTTTATGCGGGGCGCTGTGGTGCGTGTGCGGGGTGCTGCCCCTGCCTGCCCCGGCGCGGGCGGCAGGGTTCTGCCTTGTGCCGGTGTGGGTGACCGGCGGCATCCATCTGGACGGCTATGCCGACACCTGTGACGCCCTTGCCAGCTACGGCGACCGGGAAAAGAAGCTGGAAATTTTAAAGGACCCGCACTGCGGTGCCTTTGCGGTCATCCGGCTGTGCAGCTATTTTGCGGCTTACCTCTGCCTCGCCGCCTGTGTGCAGTTCACGCCCCGGGTGGGCGCTCTGTGGACGCTGGCACTGGTTTTGGAGCGGGCGTTCTCCGGCCTTGCGGTGGCGGCCTTTCCCATGGCAAAAAACACCGGCCTTGCCCATACCTTTGCCTCCGCTGCCGACCGCACCGCTGTGCGCAATGTGCTGGCAGTGCTGGCGATACTGCTTTGCGGGGCGCTGCTGGCTTTAGACGGCGGAGCACTGGCGGCAGTTGCAATCTTGCTGTTTTTGTGGTATCACCATGTAGCTGTGCAGCAGCTGGGCGGCATTACCGGAGATCTTGCCGGGTGGTTTTTGCAAAAGACTGAACTGTGGATGCTGGCGGCGCTGTGCGCCTGCCAGTGGGGAGGGCTGTTATGATCTTCATCACCGGGCCGCTTTACAGCGGCAAGCGTACCTTTGCCCGCACCCTGCCCGGCCGCTGCATCACAGATGCGCAGCAGCTTGCCGCCGGGTGCAAGGACAATGCTGAGCTTGAGAAACTTGCGGACAAATTATCCGCTTATGATATCGTGCTGTCCACCGAGGTGGGCGGCGGTGTGGTGCCCATAGACCCGGCAGAGCGTGCCGCGCGGGAAAACGCCGGACGTCTGGCCTGTATGCTGGCGACACGCGCTAAGTGCGTGGTGCAGATGTTCTGCGGCATCCCCACCGTTTTGAAAGGAGAATTGCCGGAATGCTGATCTATTTATTGCGTCACGGCCTGACTGAATACAACGCCGAAAAGCGCTATCAGGGGCAGCGGGATATCCCGCTTTCTGCCGCCGGGCGCGCTATGCTGTGCCGGGCGGATATCTCACCTAAGACTGTGTATATTACCCCGCTTTGCCGCACCCGGCAGACCGCCGAGGTACTGTTCCCGGGCGCAAGGCTCGTGGAGATAGACGACCTGAAAGAGATGTGCTTTGGCAGCTTTGAGGGGAGAAACTATATTGAAATGGAGCACGACCCGGACTACCTTGCATGGGTGGCTGCCAACTGTGAAAGCCCCTGCCCGGACGGCGAGACCAAGGCTGCTTTTTGTGAGCGCATTTGCGCGGCTTTTTCTGCGCTGGTGGACAAAAGCCTTGCGGATGGCGAGGAGATGCTGGTCATCTTAGCCCACGGCGGCACCCAAATGGCCGCCATGGAGCGTTATGCCCTGCCCCACAAAAATTATTACGAATGGTGCGCCCCCAACGCCGGCGGCTTTGTGCTGGACGCCAAGGACTGGACAGCAAAGCGGGTGCTGTATCTGGTAAAGACCGTGCAGTACACAAAGGAGGCGCAGGCATGATCGGCTACGCGGTACTGGGCGGCTTTGTGCTGGATGCCGTTTTCGGCGACCCTGCGTGGCTTCCGCATCCGGTGGTGTACATGGGCAAGGCCATCTCTGCGCTGGAAAAAGGGCTGCGTGCCCGTCTGCCCAAAACACCGGAGGGCGAGCTTTGGGGCGGGCGCATTTTAGCCTTTTGTCTGCCGGTGGGCACCTTTGCGCTTGCAAGTCTTGTCTGCATGGGAGCCGCCGCCCTGCACCCGCTGCTGGGGCTGGCAGTACAGATGTTCTGGTGCGGGCAGGCACTGGCGGCAAAGGGGCTTGTGCAGGAGAGTACAAACGTCTACCGGGAGCTGACAAAGCCCGACCTGCCCGCCGCACGCATTGCGGTAAGCCGCATCGTGGGGCGGGATACGCAGGCATTGACCGCCGAAGGCGTGACCAAGGCCGCTGTGGAGACCGTGGCGGAAAACGCCAGCGATGGCGTGATCGCGCCGCTGTTGTATATGCTGCTGGGCGGCGCTCCACTGGCACTGACCTACAAGGCCATCAACACCATGGACAGCATGGTGGGCTACAAAAACGAGCGATATCTGCACTTTGGGCGTGCGGCGGCAAAGCTGGATGATATTGCGAACTTTTTGCCCAGCCGCATTGCTGCCCTGCTGTGGGTAGCCGCTGCTGCCCTGACCGGCAACGATGCCCGCAGTGCGTGGCGCATCTGGCGGCGGGACAGGCGCAACCACGCCAGCCCCAACAGCGCCCAGACCGAGAGCGCCTGCGCCGGTGCACTGAACGTGCAGCTGGCCGGGCCCGCCTATTATTTTGGTGAATACTACCCTAAGCCCACCATCGGCGATGCCGTGCGTCCCATTGAGCCGGAGGATATCCGCCGCGCTGACCGCATGATGTACGCCGAAAGCCTGCTGGCGCTGGCGCTTGGGCTGGTGATACGAGGTATTTTATGATGCAGCTTGTACATGGCGGCGACTGGGCCGGTTACCGGGCGCAGTACGGACAGGACGCGCTGGACTTTTCGGCCAATGTCAGCCCGCTGGGACTGCCGGAGGGGGTGGCAAAGGCCATCACCGCCGCGCTTGCCACCGCCGACCGCTACCCTGACCCCCTCTGCCGCGCTTTGCGGGCAAAGCTGGCAGTGCACGAAACCGTGCCCGCAGCGCATATCCTGTGCGGCAACGGCGCGGCAGACCTCATTTTCCGGCTGGTGTGGGCGGCAAAGCCCCGCACCGCGCTGCTGCCCGCCCCTACCTTTGCGGAGTATGCCGCCGCGCTGGAAACCGCGGGCTGCACCGTCCGGCGGCATTTCCTGCGAGAAAGCGAAGATTTTGCAGTGACGGAAGCGTTCATTTCCGCTGTGGACGAGCACACCGACATGGTATTCCTCTGTCAGCCCAATAACCCTACCGGGCAGCTGACGCCGCTAGCGCTGGTAGAGGCGCTGCTGCACCGGTGCGAAGCTTGCGGTGCGCTGCTGGTGGTGGACGAGTGCTTTCTGGACTTTCTGCCGCAAAGTGAGGTGCTGTCTGCCAAAAAGCTTCTGGCAAGCCCGAACCTCATCATCCTGAAAGCCTTTACAAAGCTGTACGGCATGGCCGGGGTGCGGCTGGGCTACTGCCTAGGCAGCAACATTGCCCTACTGGATAAGATGCAGTCTGCCGGGCAGCCGTGGGCAGTTTCCAGCCTTGCACAGGCGGCGGGGCTGGCGGCGCTGGACGAGACCGCCTATGTAGCCCGGGTGCAGGCGCTTATCGCGCAGCAGCGTCCCATTTTGCGGGACGGGCTGCGCGCATTGGGGCTGCGGGTGCTGGATGGCAGCGCGAATTATCTGCTGTTCCAAGCGCCGGAAACACTGGGCGATGCCCTGCGGCAGCGCGGCATCGTGCTGCGCAGCTGCGGCAACTACCCCGGACTGGACGGCAGCTGGTACCGCACCGCCGTGCGCACCGCGCCGGAAAACCAGCAGCTTTTAAAAACCTTACAGGAGGTGCTTGCATGAGCCGGGCAAAATGTATCATGGTGCAGGGCACGATGAGCGGGGCGGGCAAAAGCCTGCTGTGCACCGCGCTGTGCCGTATTTTTGCACAGGACGGCTACCGGGTAGCCCCCTTTAAAAGCCAGAACATGGCGCTGAACAGCTTTGTCACCCGGGATGGGCTGGAAATGGGGCGTGCGCAGGTGGTACAGGCACAGGCCGCCGGCATGGAACCGGATGTGCGCATGAACCCCATTCTGCTCAAACCCAGCAGCGATGTGGGCAGTCAGGTCATCGTGAACGGCGAGGTGCGCGGACAGATGCCCGCAGCCGCCTACTTCAAGCTGAAAAAGAGCCTGATCCCGGACATTTTAGCCGCCTACAACAGTCTGGCCGAAGAGGTAGACATCATCGTTATTGAGGGCGCAGGCAGCCCGGCAGAGATCAACTTAAAAGCGGACGATATCGTCAACATGGGGCTGGCAAAGCTGGTGGATGCACCGGTGCTGCTGGCGGGAGATATCGACCGAGGCGGCGTGTTTGCGCAGCTGTACGGCACGGTAGAGCTGCTGGAACCCGCCGAGCGGGCACGCATCAAGGGGCTGGTCATCAACAAGTTCCGGGGCGATGCCGCCATCCTGAAACCCGGCCTTACCATGCTGGAGGAAAAGACCCATCTGCCGGTGCTGGGCGTTGTGCCCTACCTGCGGGTAGATATCGAGGACGAGGACTCCCTCTCCTCCCGACTGGAAAGCAACACCGCCGTCAAGCCGCTGGACGCTGCTATTCTGCGGCTGCCGCACATCTCCAATTTTACGGATTTTATGCCGCTGGAGCAGCACCCGCTGCTGAGCGTGCGATATGTGCAAAGCCCCCGGCAGCTGGGCGCACCAGATGTGGTCATTCTGCCGGGCACAAAAAACACCATAGACGACCTGCTCTGGCTGCGGCAGTGCGGGCTGGAAAGTGCCGTGCAAAAGCTGGCAGCTGCCGGCACGCCGGTGCTGGGTGTATGCGGCGGCTACCAGATGCTGGGCGATACTCTTGCCGACCCCGAGGGCACTGAGAGCGGACGCAGCCAGACCGTGCGCGGGCTAGGGCTGCTGCCCATCCAGACTGTGTTTACGGACGCCAAGCACCGCACACAGGATACTGCCACCGTCACCGCGCCGCAGCTGGCGGGGGCTGCGCTGACCGGTTACCAGATCCATACCGGACGCACTGCCGTGCAGGGTGTGCCCTTCTGCTGCCTTGCAGACGGCAGCGCCGAGGGCTGCGTAAAGGACAACGTGGCGGGCACTTATCTGCACGGCCTGTTTGATACCGGGGAGCTGACCGAAAAGCTGGTGCAGTTGCTGTGCAGCCGCAAGGACATCTCCCCTGCCAGTGCGCCGCTGCTCTCCATGCAGGAGTACCGGCAGCAGCAGTTTGACCTGCTGGCCGACGGCGTGCGCCGGGCGCTGGACATGAACGCCCTGTACGCCGCCATGGGACTGGAAGGGAGGAACACCCTATGACACCGCAACACCATCTGCCCGCCGACATTGAACGGACGAGCCTTTCCATCATCACCGCAGAGCTGGACGCAATGGGTCTGACCCCGCCGCCGGAGACTGCCGCCGTGGTCAAGCGGGTCATCCACACCACCGCCGATTTTGACTACGCCCGCAATCTGCGCTTTACCCCCGGCGCGGTGGCGGCGGGGGTGGCGGCGCTGCAAGCCGCTGCACCCATCGTTACCGACACCAACATGGCGCTTTCCGGCATTACAAAGCCCGGGCTTGCGCGGCTGGGCGGCACAGCGCTGTGCTACATGGCCGACCCGGAGGTAGCCGCGCTGGCAAAAGCCAACGGTACCACCCGGGCGGTGGCGTCCATGCAAAGAGCCGCCGCCGAACACCCCGGTGCCATTCTTGCGGTGGGCAACGCACCCACGGCGCTGCTGACCATTGCCGACCTGATTGAAACCGCCGGGCTGCGCCCTGCGCTGGTCATCGGCGTGCCGGTGGGCTTTGTGAACGTGGTGGAGAGCAAGGAGCGGCTCTTCGCCGTCTGCGAAAAGCACGGTGTGCCTGCCATCGTGGCGATGGGCCGCAAGGGCGGCAGCAACGTCGCTGCGGCCATCTGCAACGCCCTCATCTACTCTGCCGCCGAGATGCTCGACCCCTCGGCCCGGGGGTGGAAGTGAGCGGCAAATTTTGGAGAAACACAATGATACCTACAAGAAAGACCGATGAAAAATTTTATCGGCTGTTTTCGACCTTTCACGCCTTTTCAGAGCATCTGACCAAGCGGGAAGACAATGAACTGCGCGATAAATACGACCACAATGCGTTCTGTTATTCCGGCCAGCCCACGGATGACGAGCTCCGGGCCGCGCTGGCTTATCAGAAAGCGCGGGGAGACGCCTTCCTCAAACTGGAAGGATACGAGCCGCTGGCCAATGCATTCGGCATGGAGTGCGAGGAGACTGTGACGATGGTTCTGCCGAAGGGAACAGACATCAGCGGCTGGAAAGCGAATCCGGAGGTCTCGATCAGAACCCCGGACTTTGACCAACTAGAACAGCACGAGCTGAAATACTACGGGCCGTTGTACGGGGAAGATTTCACCGTGCGGAACAACCGGCATCTCCGGGAAAAACTGACCTACCTTGGAGCGTATCTGGGCGGGAAACTGGCGGGCGACTGCTATATTTTCGCATCCGATGGATACGTCTGCATGGACAGTCTTTTAGTAGATGAAGCTTTCCGTCATCAATACATCGCCACGACCCTGGTGAAGCACATTGCCGAAAAGGCACAGGAACGCGGGGCTGTTCTGTATCTTCATGCCGACCCCGAGGACACCCCGAAGGATATGTATGCAAAGATGGGATTTCAGGCTGTCGATAAGCTCTATGAATATCTCTGCACAGATTTTTCAAAGCTGAAAATATAAACGAATATACGCCGAATACGGCAACTGGCTTCCCCTCGCGGGAAGCTTTCCTTTTACACCGTCGCCAGCACGGCGAGGATGCTCTGCCAGCGCGGATTCTCGACGGCGGGCGCACGGCGGACGGGCCGGGACTGTACAGGCTGAGGCCGCGGGGCCGTCTGGGGCAGGGGAGCGAAAAGCGCGGCCTGCCATGCGGCGGCAAGCTGCATGGCCTCCGGGCAGCTTTGCAGGGTGCGGCGCTCTGCCCCGGCGAGGTAGTCGCCCAGCCAGCAGAGGATAGCTGCGATATTCAGTTGTTCGGCGGCGCGGGTGCTCCAATAGCTCCAATGGGCGGGACGGCCCACGAACCGCTCCACCGTGATGAGCGCACCCTCCCGGGCAGTAGAGGGGGAGACCGTCCCACAACCACCGGCAGTATGGGCCAGAACATCCAGAATGCGCGCCATCCGGCCGCTGTCGAGGGCGTCGTCCCGGACAAAAGCAGAGAAATCCGTCTGGGCCAGCAGACCGTCGGCGGTGGCGGGGAAACGCCCCGTCAGCTCGCCCGAGGCGTTGTGGCAGCTCTGCCACCCTTTGCGGACGAGCTGAAAGTTCAGCTTCTGACGTCCCATCGTGGAATAGAACACCCGGGCCTTGCCGCTGACCGGCTCCTGCCGCAGCTCGAGATAAGCGTCTGCGCCTCCGAGGTCTTGGACCTTGACGCTGAGCACAAGGCGGTACTCAGGCTTCTGGCTGGACATGGAAAGATGCATCTCTTCAAAATAACGTGCGGCATCCATAGCGGTTCTCCTTCCTGTGGGCGCGGGGTGATGTGTAAGTGTGCGGCCCTTCGTTGGTTGTAGTATATCATAAATTACGCCAGAATACAACTATAAGTTTGCAAATAAACCAAAAAACTTTTTGATTCTTCTGCAATGCAAAACAAGATGGTTGTGAGTAACAACAAAAATACGGGGCCGCTGGCAGCAGATACAACTGCACAGCGGCCCCGTACATTATTATGGTTCAGTCGCCCAGCTCCCGTATCTCGTTCTGGATGAGTCGGCCTGCGGCCCGGGCCAGCTGGTCCATGCCCCGGATGCGGGCCATGTTCTTGCCGTAGATGCGGGAGGCGCCGGCGGCGCTGGCGTCTTCGCCCATAAAGACGGCGGAGACTCGCAGACCCTTCCGCTGCAGCGCCCGCACCTCGGCGGCGGCGTCCTCCACGCCCGCGCTGCCGCCGTAGTCGCGGCCCAGCGGGTCATCGGGGGAGGGCGGGATGCGGCGGCTGTCGTTGGGGGAAGCGTCC
>ERZ831634.1022-NODE-1022-length-32002-cov-4.430400_pt1 | contig 32002 bp, 44 predicted proteins | sample MGYA00519953_ERZ831634 | MGnify/ENA primary metagenome ERZ831634 (study PRJEB31850, sample SAMEA3708718) | human gut metagenome | biome: human gut; feature: human-associated habitat; material: faeces | place: China | collected 2014 ... | reverse complement strand
TACGAAGTTCAGGGTTACGCTGGATGTCTTTAGCTTTGATGCATTTAAAGTCAACATCTGGATGTTCCACATCTAAAAAATGACAGAATGTGTTAATCAATTTGATGGGCACAAAAGTCAGAGACTCTTTGTCTGTAAATTTCATGTTATCAAGTATCATAATAATGCTCCTTTCTGAGTGTAATTATTTTCTGATAATTTAATTATACAACACATATCTTCAGAATAGAAGATGCGTGTTATAAGATAGATTAATATTGTTTCATAGAACGTGCAATGTCACGTTTGGTCTGTTTCTCTTTTAAGGAATGACGTTTGTCATAATTGTTTTTGCCTTCTGTCTGTTGGTTGGCTTCCTACCAAAGTGCTGCCTATCCTTGATGAACTGTAATCTTGCATTTAAGTGTTTTTCTTTTAAAGTAAAGAATGCTCAATAAGAAAACATATATTAAGGACTGAATCCATTATTGGGTTCAGTCCTTTTAATACTATATTCCTGATACAACTTTAATCATTAATAATACTAATACAATTGGAATTAATGGTTTAATAATTTTAGAACCGTTATTCACAACCATTCCAGCACCTACATAATGTCCTGCAATACTAAAGCATGAAGCAGCAAGTCCTAATCCCCATAGAATCTTACCTGCTAAGATAAATGTAACTAATGCTGAAATGTTTGAAGATAGATTTACTACCTTTACATTTCCTGTCGCCTTGTCTATTGGCATCTTCGCAAACTTAGTAAATACAAGTAATAAGAATGTACCTGTTCCTGGACCATAGAATCCATCATAGCAGCCAATCACAAATGAGCATACAATCGCAATCAAATATTGTTTAGTCTTTGTCATTCCCACTGGAACTTCTACATCCATATTCTTATCTTTTAATACACAGATTGCGACAACTGGTAAAAGAACAACTAATACCATCTTTAGAATATAATCACTCATAATGAGTGTAAGATTTGCGCCTGCGACAGAACCAATGAGTGCGCCAATGACTGTTCCTGGTACAAATCCCCAATCTACTTTCTTATTCTTAATAAGTCTTGCAGTCGATACAACAGTGCCTGTTGAAGATGATAGCTTATTTGTCGCAATTGCAGCGTGTACTGGTATTCCTGCAAACATATAGGCTGGAAGTGAAATCAGACCTCCCCCACCTGCAATTGAATCTACAAAGCCCGCTAGAAATACTAACGGACATACAATGAAATAAATCCCCATTTTCCCTTTTCCTTTACATAAGATATAAGAGGTGAATACCTCGATTCTCTATTGTAGCGATTTAGGAAAGAGATGTAAACTACCTTTTTATCTGAGAAACATTTAATATGTTTTGTTAGACAGTGTCTAGCAAAGTTCAAAACTCTATTTTAAGGTAAAACAAAAACTCCCAAAAGGGAGTTCTTGAATGTCTCTTGTAATAAGTGATAAATAATATTATCGTTTAGAGAACTGTGGAGCACGTCTTGCTTTTTTAAGACCGTATTTCTTACGTTCTTTAACTCTTGAATCACGAGTTAATAAGCCAGCTGCCTTTAATGTTGGTCTGTAATCAGAACCAGCTTCAAGTAAAGCTCTTGCGATACCATGACGGATAGCACCAGCCTGACCTGAGATACCTCCACCATTAACGTTAACTTTTACATCGAACTTATCCTTTGTACCAGTTAATTCTAATGGCTGGTCAACGATCATTAATAATACGTCTGAAGGAAGGTATTCCTTAGCAGCCTTACCGTTGATTTCGCATTTACCAGTACCTGGTGTTAAGATAACACGAGCTACTGAAGATTTTCTACGACCTGTTCCTCTGTACTGTACGTTTGCCATTTATTCTTCCTCCTACTTTAACTTTAATTCTACTGGTTTCTGAGCAGCATGTGGATGTTCACTACCAGCATAAACAAATAATTTCTTAGCCTGCTGTCTGCCAAGAGTGTTGTGTGGAAGCATACCTTTGATGGCAGTTTCTACGAATCCAGTTGGATTCTGTTCCTGGAACTGTCTAGCAGTTTTAACTTTTAAACCACCTAAGAATCCAGAATGGTGATAGTACTTCACCTTGTCTAACTTCTTACCTGTCATTACTACTTTTTCTGCATTAATGATAACTACATAGTCACCAGTATCTACATGTGGAGTATAAGTAGGCTTGTTTTTACCTCTTAATACTGTAGCAACCTGAGATGCTAAACGACCTAATGTAAGACCAGTTGCATCTACAACATACCATTTTCTTTCAATTGTGGCTTCTTTAGCCATTGTTGTTTGTCTCATTCTTTTTTCTCCTTTTAAAATAACCTTACCGGGGTCTTTTTAAAATGATTTTATCCAGGGAAACGTAATGTCCGTTGATAAGGGTCAGACTGTTTCCTGAACAAACAAACTCATGCATTCTTGTATCAAGGTGCAATACCCCTTGAACAGAACAATCTTATTATAGCAACACACGCACTTTTGTCAATGATTAAAAGAAAAATTCTCTTGAATTTTTCTATTGTTTTCCTTTCTTGAATTCAATGTGATCAAGAACGTGAAGATGATATTCTTCGGCTAATTTTTCTAGATAATGATACATCTCATGACTGAGCTGATCTGGTGAATGAGCATCTAATCCGAGAATAATATCATTGCCTATCATAGAGGCAATCTGAAAGAAATAGGCATTAGCATAAGGATAAACATCCTTCCCATTCATCTTCACTTTACCCTTACGTACGCCTCCTGCATTAAGTTCTAGAGGGGTGTTTGTGGCTTTTGCCTTCTTACATATACGTAAGATGACTTCTTTGCTGACATCGTCTATTTTTCCATATCCCATTAAAAAGAGATCAGGATGGGCTATGTAAGTGAATAGTCCTGTATCCATGGCTTTTTCTAATTCTTCTACATAATTAAGTAAATCTTTTTTTGTAAGATTCTTTCTACCATAGTAACAGTCATGGATGCTATGTTTATGGAAATGATGTCCTAGAATCAAATAATCGACTTCTCCAGAGCTTAATAAGTTCTGATAGTAATCTAGGTAGTCTTCAAAGAATTCTGCCTCAAATCCCTTATATATCTTGATATAGTGGAAATGCTTCTGACAGTTGTTAAGCGCATATAGATAATCTTCTTTTTCATCATAAGGCATACGCATCTTAGGACCATTTCTTAAAAAAGCGCCTATACATGATTTAAGACCTTGAATAGAACGAATAGAAGTCAGTGAATGAAGAAGATGAGAACGGTAATGAGGTAAAGCGATATGACAGCTCATACCTAATTCCTGATAGCCTTCATGCAATGCTGCTTCTACCATTTCATATTCATTACCGAATGCATGTCCACAGCGATATGTATGAGTATGATAGTTAATCATTTTCTTCATAATAAACTTCCTGTAAATAAAGGCCTTCTGGCTTTGCCTTGAATAAACATTTTTTCTTTCCTTTAGAGTTAAGCAAGTCTTCTACAAATTCTTTTGTACGCCAATGGGATCCTACTTGAATAAGTGCCCCAGAGATTAAACGGACCATATAGCGACGGAATCCATTGCCTACAAATCTCATTGTAACAATACCATCTTCTTCTTGTATATCAATTGTTTCTATAACACGGATTGTATCTCCTAAACCATTAAAGACACAAAATGAGGCAAAGTCATGTTCTCCTAGAAAAATCTTTGCACACTCCCTCATAGCCTCTATATCTAATGGGCGATTGTGCTGATAGACATAGAGTCTCTCTATTGGGTTATAAGTTTTTGTAGAAACAAGATAACGATATTCTTTCTTTTTGGCACTATAGCGTGCATGAAAAGATTCATCAACTATGAATGAATCCTTGATATAGATGTCATCAGGGAGGAAATTGTTTAAAGCACGGATCCATTGTTTTTCTGGTATTTCTTTATTGATATCAAAATGGAATACCTGTCCTACAGCATGGACACCTGCATCTGTTCTTCCTGATGAATGAATTGTGACTTCTTCATGAGTGATCTTATAAATGGCTTTTTGTATTTCTTCCTGTACTGTACGTTTATCTGGCTGAATCTGCCAGCCATAGAAATGCGTGCCATCATAAGTCACAATACATTTTATTCTCATAGTATAAAGCTCAAAGCTACAACACTTGAAATAACAACAAGTGAGAAAACAAGAGAAAGGGTATCACCTATATTCCACTTTACCTGATGGTAACGTGTTCTTGTTGCTTCTGGGTTATAGTTTCTACTTTCCATAGCGTTTGCGAGATCATCTGCACGCATAAAGGCAGAGATGAATAATGGAATAATTAAAGAGACAATGGCTGATACCTTTTCTTTAAATGTACCTTCCTGGAAATCAACACCTCTAGAGGCCTGTGCTTTCATGATTCTTTGTGTTTCTTCTAATAGTGTAGGAATGAAACGTAAAGCGATAGAAATCATCATTGCGATTTCATGAGTGGGAAAACCAACCTTCTTGAGTGGGCCAAAGAGTTTTTCTAGACCAAGTGTTAAATCTAATGGCTTTGTACAGGCTGTTAGAAGGGTTGTCATAGAGATAATCAAGACAAGACGAATTAGAATATAGGCTGTCTGTTTTAAGGCTCCAGAATAGATTTTAACAGGTCCTAGAGTACATACGACAGAACCAGTCTGTAAGAATAAGAGATTGAATAAGGCAAGAAAAGCCATCATGAAGATCATTGGCTTCATAGCCTTCATAACATCCTTGAATGAAATCTTAGATAAAAGAAGACATAAAATGACATAGGCAGATAAAATACCATAACCAATAAAGCCTGCATCAAAAAATACAGCAATTAAGAATAATAAAAGAAGACCTATTTTTAAACGTGGATCTCTTTTATGTATAAAAGAGTTAAGAGGAAGATAACGTCCAATAATCATACTATCCATTGTATTCTCCTCCTATTGCGTTAACTAACTCATCTATATCTTTGATAGATGGGTTAATGTGGAACCCTCCCATATTGAGTTCCTGAATGAAATCAGTAATAACAGGTAAATCGATGCTCATTGATTCAAGATAGTCTCTTTCACTAAAGAGTTCATCAACCCCACAATAACGTTCTACTTCGCCATGATTCATGACAACAACATGATCACAATATTTTAAGACATGGTTCATATCATGAGAGACCATGATAACTGTCTTACCACTTTTCTGGAACTTCTTGAATAGTTCCAGCATTTCTTTTGCACCTTGTGGATCTAAGCCCGCTGTTGGTTCATCTAATACAAGAATATCTGGCTCCATTGCAAGTATTCCTGCAATAGCCACTCTTCTTTTTTGTCCACCTGATAATTCAAATGGTGATCTTTCAAGATAGCTTTCATCTAGACCAACAAGTTTCAATACCTTATGGGCACGTTCTTTAGCGTCTTCTTCAGACATACCGAAGTTCATTGGCCCGAAGATGATATCTTTTTCGATTGTTTCTTCAAATAACTGATATTCTGGAAACTGGAAGACTAATCCTGCTTTTTTTCTAAGTGGTTTTAGAACTTCTGGTTTTTCTCCAGCACGAATCACAAATTCATCAATATCTACTTCCCCATTTGATGGAAGAAGTAAGGCATTGATATGCTGGATCAATGTTGATTTACCACTTCCTGTATGACCAATCAGCGCTGTAAAAGAACCCTGAGGGATTTTTAGAGAAACATCTTTTAATGCGATATATGAAAATGGAGTATTCTCTCCATATATATAATTTACTTTTTTAAATTTAATTGACATAATTCTTTCACCAGCTTTTCTTTGTTTATGATAGGTTTGATTGGACAGCCTGAATCATGAAGTTTTTTAGAAATCTTATAGGCAAATGGCACATCAAGCCCAATACGTTCTAACTCTTCTTTTTGAGTTAATACTTTTTCAGGTGTTCCTTCATCAATGATACGACCATTGTCTAATAGAATTACATGATCAGAGAGAGCTGCTTCTTCAATATCATGCGTGATAGAGAGAATTGTCATATTCTGAGTTTTGTTGAGTTCATGTACAAGGTTATTGATTTCAATCTTACCACGAGGATCAAGCATACTTGTCGCTTCATCTAATATAATAATAGATGGATGCATTGCAAGTATTCCTGCAATGGCAACACGCTGCTTCTGTCCTCCTGAAAGTTTAGTAGGTTCATGATCAAGAAATTCAGTCATGTTGACTTTTTTTGCATAAGTCTGGATGATATTTTCCATATCTTCTGTAGGAACACATAGGTTCTCTAATCCAAAAGCGATATCATCTCTGACTGTTGAACCAATAAACTGGTTATCAGGATTTTGGAATACTATACCTACCTTTTCTCTGACATCATAAAGATGTTCTTCATCTAAATGAATTCCATCTACTGTGATATCTCCCGTTTTTGGTTCTAGTAAGCCAATGATTAATTTCGCAATCGTACTTTTACCAGAACCATTATGACCTAATACAACTGTATAGCTACCCTTAGGTACTGAAAAAGAAATATGATCAATTGTTTTGGCACCTTCTTCGTACTCAAAACTTAAATTATTTATGTCTACAGCATTAGCCATATTTAGCCTCCTAATTATTAAAACACGTGTTCTAAGTGTATCATTTTATTTTTGTTTCATCAATATATTCATATTCTGAATACTGATCATCTATTTCCCCGGCAATACTTAATTTATGGTTAAGATTCTCTTTATAGTTAAGTGAGAAATAGCAGCTATAAAGAATATCTAAAATACAGGTAATAGATTCAGTGGATGCAAAATCTCCAATCTTAGTATTCAGCATTTCTCTTGAAGAGATTCTTAAGCTGACATCAGATAAATTAACAAGTGTACTTTTAGAGATACTTGTAATCGCAATGATTGGTGTGTGTTTACTCTTTAATTTTTTTGCAAGATGTAATATATGAGTTGTTTCACCAGAATAAGAGATAATAATAGCACAATGGTCAGAACCGCTCATAGACGCCTGCATCAGGTCATTTCCTGAAATCATAACAGTGTCCACTCTTTTCTGGATAGAATACATCTTTTGAGCAAATGATTGGGCAAGATGCTGTTTATTAGGGCGTGTATAAATATCTATATATTGAGCGTCTCTTAAAAGTTTTAAAGCGTTCATCAAATCATCGTGCTTCATTAAATGTTTTGTATCTTCTATTGTTTCTTCGTGTAATTTAAAAATATTATTAGATATAACAGAAATATCATCACTTATAAGAAATGGAATAGATGCATCAATATCCTGAGAAGCATACATATATTCTAATTCTTCTAAGAATGCTTTCTTAAATTGATTCCAGCCTGCATAACCCATTTTCTTGGCAATACGTATTAATAGTGAAGGACTAGTGAAAGTAGCTTCCGCAATTTCTTTAGTGGTCATGTTTTTTATATCCATACCCCTATTTAAAATAAACTGGATAATAAGTGCTTCAGAATCACTGAAGTGTGTTTGTTCAATTTGATGAATGATCATAGTTCTCACCTCTATCGCTCATTATAGAGAAAAGAGGGCTAAAACGCAAAGAAAACAGCTATTAGGCTGTTTTCTTTAAGGTTTCTATCTTTTGTTTGAATTCTTTCAATCGTCTCTGTTCTTCTTGATAATTAGAATAAAGATCATCAACTTCATCTATATAATATTGATTTTTCTCTTTTGAGAAATAATGTCCCATGCTGTTTTTAGCACGTTCTGTGAGTTCTTTTTTTATTGCTTCTAGATTTTCCATATGAGCTATTAATTGATTTCTTTTTGATGCATATGTTTCTTCTAATTCTTCTACATTTATCATAACATCGTTATTTTTATCAAGATCTTTTATATGTTCCTGATCTTTAAAATAACGATTGAATGAATCTTTTGCTCTGCAAATAGCCTTCTTATATAGCTCATCTTTATCATCACACTTCAACTGAGTGGATAATATATGCAGAGATATATTATAGTGATCGGAGGCGGGAGTAAGATTTACTGAAGGTTTAGGACGCTTTTTGCTGACTTGTCGAGGGTCAGTGGAATTTGTATAAGAAGCTTGCTGAAGGCTTTTTATGTTTGATTTCATACTATTGACTCCCTCCTTTCCGATTACAGTTGTATAATAATCAAGAATTAAGATGAATACAACTCTATTTCTTCATTTGTGAACAACATACACAAATGAATTCCCTTACAATGTGAAATTGTGTGAATGTGATTTGAACAAAAAAAATACCAGAATGAATCTGGCATTATTTCTTAAGTGAAGCTAATTTTTTCTTTAAATCCGCAATTCTTACATTTTCTTCTTCATAATCAGCTAACATCTGATTAACAGCATTCTTTGCATATTCAGCAGCATCTTCACTAAATGTCTTATTTAATTTATCAGTTGCTGTATCTTCGATTTCTTTCTTTAATGCATTAAGGTTATCTACATGACCATCTAACTGAGCTTTCTTTTTTTAAATAATCTTCTCGATTTCTTCTGCATTACATACTACATCTTGTTCGTGATTTTCTGGAATGACAGGTGCATCTTTAAAGTAACGATCATAAGATTCTTTTGCTTTTTCAATAATTTTATTAGTATTCATAGTTATATCCTCCATTATTTCTTGATTTCATTGATTTTCTTTTCTAGATCATTAATTCTTTTTCTTTCTTCTTCATAATCAGCCAACATCTGGTTAACAGCTGTCTTAGTATATTCTTCCTTATCTTTAGGGAATGTGTTATTAAGAACCATTGCAGATTCACTTTCAAGTTCTTTCTTAAGTGTATTTAAGTTATTAACATGACCTTCAAGCTGATTTACTTTTTTAGCGATGATTTCTTTCATCTTATCTTTATCAAACACTACATCCTGTCCATGGTTTTCAGGTAATACTGGTGCATCCTTGAAATAACGATCATATGATTCCTTTGCCTGATCTAAAATCTTTTTAACATCTATATTCATAATTGCTTCCTCCTCTTTTCTTTACGAGTTCATCATAGTCTTATGACCAATTATAAACAATGATTTTAAGAGTACTTTAAACTCAGTTAACAAAGAAAAGCACTTACATTTTAGGAATTTGTGAATATCATTTACAAAATAGAGGATAATAAAAACCCCTATGAAATCATAGGGGCTTTGTGATTAGAATAATCCGATGATTGCCATTGGGGCATTGTCACCTTTACGGTTATAAGTTTTGATAACTCTAGTATAACCACCGTTCTTACCTTTGAACTTAGGTGCAACATCATCAAATAGAACCTGTACAGCAGTCTTTCCAGTTGCTGGATCTACTACATTCTGAAGAATAGCAGCAGCCTGTCTTCTTGCATGAAGATCTCCTCTAATACCAAGAGTGATTAATTTATCAACTACTTTACGAACTTCTTTAGCACGAGTAGCAGTTGTTTCAATCTTACCATGCATGATTACATCAGTAGCTAAGTTACGTAACATAGCTTTTCTATGACTAGATACACGGCCTAATTTTCTATTGTTTGCCATTAGTGTACTCCTTCCACAAACTTAGTCCATTGGTTTAAAACCAAGACCTAATTCATTTAATTTTTCTTTAACTTCTTTTAAAGACTTCTTACCAAGGTTACGAACCTTAATCATATCGTCTTCAGTCTTTGAAGCTAATTCTTGAACAGTCTGAATTCCTGCTCTCTTTAAGCAGTTGTATGAACGTACAGAAAGGTCAAGTTCTTCAATAGTCATATCAAGAACCTTGTTACCTGTGTCTTGCTGTACTTCACTCATAACGTCCATATTCATTGCCTGATCAGTTAATTCGACGAACATATTTAAATGTTCAACTAATACTTTTGCAGCAATTGCAAGAACTTCATGAGGTTTAATTGAACCATCAGTTGTAATCTCCATAGTTAACTGATCATATTTTGCTGACTGACCAACACGAGTTGGTTCAACTAAATATGCTACATTAACAACAGGAGAGAAGATAGAATCAGTTGGAATTACGCCAATAGTATTAACGTATTTCTTGTTCTGATCTGCACTCATGTAACCTCTATCTTTATGAGCATACATTTCCATATAGAAATGCTGACCTTCAGCAACATGAGCAATTACTAAATCATTAGAAATCATCTTAACTTCAGAAGGACATTGAATGTCTGCACCAGTTACTGTAGCTGGACCAGTTACATCAATAACCATTGTTACATCTTCATCTGAATCTAATTCAAATACTAATTTCTTAATATTTAAGATAATAGCTGTAACATCTTCTAAGACACCATCAACTGCTGAGAATTCATGAATAGCACCATTAATTTTTACTGCAAATACTGCAGCACCTGGCATTGATGATAGTAATACTCTTCTTAAAGAGTTACCTAAAGTAGTACCAAACCCTCTTTCTAAAGGTTCGATGACAAACTTACCATAATTTTCATCTTCATTGTATGTCTCAACATTGAAATTTGCTTTTTCAAACTTTTGCATTGTTTCCCTCCTCTTTGAGATATTTATTTTATATAAAAGTAATATAAATCAAATTATCCACGAGGACGTTTTGGTGGACGACATCCGTTATGTGGGATTGGAGTAACGTCAGTGATTGCAGTTACTTCTAAACCAGCAGCTGAAAGAGCTCTAACAGCAGCTTCACGTCCTGGACCAGGACCTTTTACACATACTTCAACAGATTTCATACCATGATCCATAGATGCCTTTGCAGCAGCTTCAGCAGCCATCTGAGCAGCATATGGAGTAGATTTTCTTGAACCCTTGAATCCAAGAGCACCAGCGCTTGACCAGCTAATAACGTTACCGTGTTCATCAGCAACTGTTACGATTGTATTGTTGAATGTTGAATGAACATGAGCAATACCTTTTGCTATATTCTTCTTTACACGTTTTTTACCACGTACAACTTGTTTTGCCATTTGTTCTGCCTCCTACTACTTCTTCTTTCCAGCAATTGGAGTAGCTTTACCTTTACGCGTTCTAGCGTTAGTCTTAGTTCTCTGTCCACGTACTGGAAGTCCTCTACGATGGCGAAGCCCTCTGTAGCAACCAATTTCCATTAATCTCTTAATGTTTAACTGAGTTTCTCTACGAAGGTCACCTTCAGTTTTAATATGTTCTACTTCTTTACGAATTTTTGTTTCTTCTTCTTCTGTAAGATCCTTTACTCTAACATCTTCAGAAACGCCAGCAGCTGCTAAGATTTTCTTAGCTGTTGTTGGACCAATACCATAGATATAAGTTAAAGAAACTACCACACGCTTATCGCGTGGGATATCAATACCAGCTATACGAGCCATTGTCTATTGTTCCTCCTAAAAATAATTAACCTTGTCTCTGTTTATGCTTTGGGTTTTCACAGATTACCATTACTCTACCCTTACGCTTGATAACTCTGCACTTATCGCAGATTGGTTTTACAGATGGTCTTACTTTCATCTTGTGTCTGCCTCCTTTGGGAAGATCTATTTGTGTCTAAATGTGATTCGCCCACGTGTTAAATCATATGGAGAAATTTCTACTGTTACTTTGTCCCCTGGTAAAATGCGAATGTAATTCATACGGATTTTACCAGAAACGTGAGCTAAAATAACTACTCCATTATCCAGCTGGACTTTAAACATTGCGTTTGGTAATGTTTCTACGACCGTTGCCTGGACTTCAATTACGTCATCTTTCTTCTTTGCCAAAATCGATCAACTCCTTATGTACCTTTGTCATGATTTCATAGCCATCATCGGTGATAGCTACAGTATGTTCATAATGTGCAGCTAATGAATGGTCTGCAGTCTTCACTGTCCAATCATCACTCATTACTTTAACCTCGGCTTTACCTAAATGCGCCATAGGTTCAACTGCAATACACATACCTTTTCTAAGTTTTGGTCCTCTGCCTGGTTCACCCCAGTTAGGAATGCTAGGATCTTCATGAACCTCAGTGCCAATGCCATGTCCTGTATAGTCTCTAGGCGTTGAGCAGCCATGACTTTCAAGGTAAGTCTGAACAGCATGTGAAATATCAGAAACTCTATTACCTGGTTTAACTTGTTCTAAACCAGCATAAAGCGACTGTTCACATACTTCCATAAGATGTTTAGCCTGAGGAGATACATTGCCAATCGCAAATGTCCACGCAGAATCCCCATGATATCCTTTCCAGCATGCACCTACATCTACAGAGATAATATCTCCATCTTTAAGTACATAATCGTTAGGAATGCCATGAACGACAACATCATTTACAGACGTGCAAACAGCACCAGGAAAATTATAAAGATTTAAGAAAGATGGTGTACAACCATTCTTTCTTATAATCTTTTCACAGAAATCAGATACCTGTTCTGTTGTTAAACCCGGTTTAAGCCATTTAGCGAGTTCCTGATGAACTAAACCTACAACATGACCAGCATGTCTCATTAGGTCAATTTCACGTTCATCCTTAATTGTAATCATTATTTGGCCTCCAGATTTTTCTTGATATCCTCATAAACTGCATCCATAGACTGATCGCCATTAACGTTAGTTAATTCGCCCTTCATTGTATAATAGTCAATAAGTGGTCTAGTCTGCTTTTCATAAGTATCAAGTCTAACCTGTACAGCTTCTTCGCTCTCATCAGGACGCTGATAGAGTTCTCCACCACACTTGTCGCATACGCCTTCAGTTTTTGGTGGATTGAAAACGACATGATAAGTGGTTCCACAATCCTTACAAGTTCTACGACCTGAAAGTCTCTTGATTAACTTTTCTGATGGCACATCAATATTGATAACATTATCAATATCAAAACCAAATTCTTTCGCGATACTTTCTAGTTCTCTAGCCTGAATGATAGTTCTTGGGAAACCATCAAGAATAAAACCGTTCTTAAAAGAGTCAATATTTTCCTTTAAGAATTCCCTTACCATTTCAACTGTATATTCATCTGGAACAAGATGCCCAAACTGAATAAAATAACTAGCAATTACCCCGAACTTTGTTCTTTCCTTTAAAGCTTTTCTAAAAAGGTCACCAGTTGAGATCTGGTACAAGCCGTACTCCTCCACTAATTTTTTAGCCTGAGTTCCTTTGCCTGCCCCAGGAGGGCCCATAAGAATAATATTCAAATCCTATTCCTCCTTCTAATTGCTACTTTCTTATATAACCATGATATTCTCTTCTTGTCAACATACTTTTTATTGCTCTTACAGTTTCTAACGCAACTCCTGTTACGATAATCAATCCTGTACCCCCTAGAGACAATGCATTATTTGATGTCATCTTCCAGATTTCTGGAGCAATGATTGGAATAGATGCAATGATTGCTAGGAATAAAGATCCTACCACAGTTACACGATTTAAGACAGTTCCAATATATTTCTTTGTATCATCACCAGTACGAACACCAGGAATTGCGCCACCGCTCTTCTTTAAATCTTCACTGATCTTCTTAGCGTCGATCTGTAAATTTGAATAGAAGAATGTAAATAGAATAATCATCACGATATAGAGAACGAATCCTATAGGTTTCTGATAATTCAAGATATTGTCAATCATCTGAGTTGTTGAAGTAGACTTCATGAAACTGATGATTGTTCTTGGTGCTGCTAAAACTGATGCAGCAAAGATAACTGGAATAACTGAAGAACTATTAATCTTAATTGGTAGATTAGTAGATTCTTTAGTGTGCATGACTGTCTGTGTATTTGTTGCATAGATGATAGGAATTTTTCTTATTGCTCCTTCTTCAAATACAACAAACACGACAATGGCTAAATAAACAAGTACGAATAAGATGTACCAAGCTAAGCTTGTTGCAGTCTTAGCAGCACTTCCAAATGTAACCATTGATTTAAATGACGAAATAAAACTATTTGGAAGGTTAGCGACGATACCAGTGAAGATTAATAGTGAAGTACCATTACCTACACCTTTAATAGTAATCTGATCACCTAACCACATTGTGAACATAGAACCTGCAGCCATAACTGTGACTACGTACACATATGTCCAGATAGAACTACTCGCTAGAATACTATAACCCTTATCGAATGCATATGTCAATGACCCACCTTGAATTATTGCTAATGCAAGCGTTAACACACGAGTTACTTTATCCTTTTTCTTTTTACCTGTATTACCTTCTTTATTCCACTGAGTTAAAGCTGGGACAACGTCCATAGATAATAACTCAATAATAATAGAAGATGTAATATAAGGAGAAACCCCCAAAGAAAATAATGAGAATTTCTCCAATGTTCCTCCACCAAGCATATTCATAATTCCGAAGATTCCTGAAGAGGTAGCAGCGCTTGTGATTGCACTTGTATTAATATAAGGAATCACAATGCCTGCCCCTAATCGGAATACGAATAGTATGCCGAGTGTAAAGACGATCTTACGACGCAATTCACCTTTTTTAAATACTTCTTTAAAAAAGTTTAGCATCTTAGATCACCTCAGTTTTTCCACCTGCAGCTTCAATTGCCTTTACAGCTGATTTTGAGAATTTGCTAGCCTTTACTGTTAAAGCAACATTTAATTCGCCTCTGCCTAAGACTTTTAAACCGTCTAATGCTTTTTTAACTAGCTTAGCTTCCATAACTGCTTCTAAGTCAACAACAGCACCGTTTTCGAACTTGTTTAAGTCTTCAACGTTGATGATTGCATATTCCTTAGCATTATGATTAGTGAAGCCACGCTTTGGTAAGCGCATGAATAATGGAGTCTGTCCACCTTCAAATCCTGGTTTCTTACCTCCACCAGATCTAGCGCCCTGACCTTTCTGACCTCTACCAGATGTCTTACCATTACCAGAGCTTGTACCACGACCTACACGATTTCTGTTACGACGTGCGCCGTCATTGTATTTGAGTTCATGTAATTTCATTGTTTACACCTCCTACTTGTCTTCAACTTTTACTAGGTGTCTTACTGCGTTGATCATGCCTTTGATTGTTTCTGTTTCATACTTTTCAACAGAAGCATGCATTTTATTTAATCCTAACGCTTTAAGAGTAGCCTTCTGGTTTTCTTTACCACCAATAGGGCTTTTTACAAGCGTAATCACAACTTTTTTATTTTCTGCCATTTTTACGCTCCTCCTATCCATAAATCTTTTCGACTGTGATGTCTCTTAATTCTGCTACCTGTTCAGCAGTCTTTAATGATGCTAAACCTTCGATTGTTGCTCTTACCATGTTGATTGGAGTTCTTGATCCAAGACACTTAGATAAGATATCAGAGTAACCTGCTAATTCAACTACTGCACGGACAGGTCCACCAGCGATGATACCAGTACCTTTAGAAGCTGGTCTTAAGAATACTGAACCAGACTTATAGTTACCAGTGATTTCATGAGGGATTGTACCGTTGATATTTGGAACTGTGATAAGGTTTCTCTTAGCAGCTTCTTCAGCTTTTCTGATTGCATCAGGTACTTCGTTAGCCTTACCTGTACCGAAACCAACACGACCTTTTCTATCACCAATTACAACTAAAGCAGCGAAACGCATTTTACGTCCACCCTTAACAACTTTAGTAACACGGTTGATAGTAACAACTCTTGTTTCGAATTCCTTAGGAGCTCTCTGTCTTCTGTTGTTTTTTCTGTTTCTTCTAGGGTTATTGCCTCTTCTAGAGTTTTCTCTAGAATTTTCTCTAGGTTTACGTTCTTCCATTATTTGACCTCCCTCTTAGAATTTTAATCCAGCTTCTCTTGCAGCTTCTGCAAGTGCTTTTACTCTACCATGATAGATATAACCACCACGGTCGAATACTACTACATCAATATTTTTAGCAATTGCTCTCTTAGCGATTTCAGCACCAACAGCAGCAGCTGCTTCAATGTTTGAACCATTTTCTAACTTCATGTCTACAGAAGATGCTGATACAAGAGTTACACCCTTAGTGTCATCGATGATCTGTGCATGAATATGAGAGTTTGAACGGAACACATTAAGACGTGGTCTTTCTGGAGTTCCAGAAATCTTATTACGAACTCTAGCATGACGTCTTAAACGGATAACGTTGCGTGATTCATTCTTTGCCATGATTCGATTTTCCTCCTTAGTTTATAACTACTTCTTACCAGCAGTTTTACCTTCTTTTCTGATGATATGTTCATCAGAATATTTAATACCTTTACCCTTATATGGTTCAGGCTTCTTCCAAGCTCTGATTACTGAAGCGACATGTCCAACTCTTTCTTTAGAGATACCAGATACTGTGATTTCAGTAGCTGATGGACATTCAACTTTCACACCTTCTTCGATTTCAACTTCTACTGGGTGTGAATAACCAATATTCATTACTAATTTATTACCCTGCATCTGAGCTCTATAACCGATACCAACGATTTCAAGTTTCTTAGTGAAACCATCTTTAACGCCTTCGATCATGTTTGCAAGTAAAGCTCTAGTTGTACCATGTAACTGCTTGTTTGCTTTTTCTTCACTGTGTCTCTTACATTCGATTTCATTACCATTTACTTCGATAGTAATTAAATCAGAGAACTGTCTTGTAAGAGTTCCCTTAGGACCTGTAACAGTGACAGTGTTATCAGCAGCAACGTCTACGTTTACACCTTCAGGTACGATAATAATCTTTTTACCAATACGAGACATTGTTTGACCTCCTAAATAATTTTATTACCAGATATAAGCTAATACTTCTCCACCGATATTCTTAGCTCTTGCTTCTTTATCAGTCATAAGTCCTTGAGAAGTAGATAATACTACGATACCTAAACCATTTAATACTTTAGGGATTTCGTTTACTTTAGCATACTGACGTAAACCTGGTTTAGAAACTCTCTTTAAACCAGTGATAACTCTTTCGTTACCTTTATATTTTAATGTAATAACAATATTCTTATGATTTCCTTCTTCATTTACTACGAAGTCAGTAACAAAACCTTCATTCTTTAAGATGTTTGCTAAATCATTCTTTAGGTTTGAGTAAGGGATAGAAACAGTTTCATGTTTCTGCTGATTCGCATTACGAATTCTAGTTAACATATCTGCAATTGGATCTGTTGTAACCATTTATATGTCCTCCTTCCGTATGTGACTTATAAATTACCAGCTTGCCTTCTTAACACCAGGAATTTCACCTTTGTAAGCTAATTCTCTGAAGCAAATACGGCATAACTTGAATTTTCTAATAACTGAATGTGGGCGTCCACAACGTTCGCATCTAGTATATTCACGAACTTTGTATTTCTGAGGACGTTGCTGTTTAACTTTCATTGATGTTTTTGCCATAATTCTGTCCTCCTAATTATTTAGCAAAAGGCATGCCAAGTTCTGTTAATAAAGCGCGACCTTCTTCGTCAGTCTTTGCAGTAGTAACAAATACGATATCCATACCTCTTAACTTTGCAACCTTATCGAAGTCAATTTCAGGGAAGATTAACTGTTCTTTAACACCTAAAGTGTAGTTACCTCTTCCATCAAATGAATTCTTAGGTACTCCTCTGAAGTCTCTTACACGAGGAAGTGAAATACTTACTAACTTATCTAAGAATTCATACATTCTTTCACCACGTAAAGTGACTTTACATCCGATAGCCTGACCTTCACGTACCTTGAAACCAGCGATTGATTTCTTAGCAGTAGTAACGATTGGCTTCTGACCTGAGATTAATGTCAATTCTTCTACAGCTTCTTCTAAGAATTTAGAATTGTTGACTGCATCACCAACACCGATATTAATAACGATCTTTTCCATTTTAGGAATCTGCATTGTAGATTCATAACCGAACTTCTTCATTAAGTTCTTTGTGATTTCGTTTGTATAACGTTCCTGTAAACGGTTCATGTATTATCCTCCTTCCCCTTATTTCTTCTTATTTTCGATTACAGCACCTGTTTTCTTATTAACACGTACTTTTTTACCATCTTCAATTTTATAGCCAAGTTTAACGATTTCCTTAGCTTTTGTATCATAGTAAGCAACATTAGAAGCATCAATTGGAGCTTCTACAGTAATGATTCCGCCTTCAGGATCTGCCTGAGAAGGTTTAACATGCTTTGTTACCTTCTTGACACCTTCAACGACAACTCTATTACCTTTAATTGCAAGAATTTCGCCAGTCTTGCCTTTTTCGCTGCCTGCAATGACCTGTACTGTATCACCTACACGTAATTTCATATCTTTCGTTCCTCCTATAATACTTCAGGAGCTAATGATACGATTTTCATGAAATCAGCATCTCTTAACTCTCTAGCGACTGGGCCAAAGATACGTGTACCCTTAGGTGTATTGTCATCTTTAATGATTACGCATGCGTTATCATCGAAACGGATTACTGAACCGTTTTCACGCTGAACACCGTATCTTGTTCTAACGATAACAGCTTTAACGACTTCACCCTTCTTTACAGTTCCGCCTGGAGCCGCTTGCTTTACAGTAGCAACAACGATATCACCGATGCTACTTGTCTTTCTATTTGAACCACCAAGGTTTCTGATAACTAAAACTTCTTTAGCGCCTGTATTGTCAGCAACTTTTAATCTACTTTCGTTCTGGATCATAGTAGTGACCTCCTTTCAGACTGTATTAGATAATTTCTGCTTTCTTTACGATTTCTACTAAACGGAAACGCTTTGTTGCAGATAATGGTCTTGTTGCCATAATCTTTACTGTATCTCCAACACGTGCTTCATTGTTTTCATCATGTGCATGGAATTTCTTAGATGAATTCATACGTTTACCGTATAATTTATGTTTTACATGTGTTTCAACAAGTACAGTTATAGTTTTGTCCATCTTAGTAGAGATGACTGTGCCAGTATAGACTTTTCTGTTATTTCTTTCCATAATCTCTCTCCTACTTTTCAAGTTCTCTTTCTCTAATAACTGTTTTGATCTTTGCGATTGATTTTCTTACTTCTTTGATACGAGCAGTATTTTCAAGCTGACCAGTTGCCTGCTGAAATCTTAAACTAAATAACTCTTTTTTGAATTCTTCTACTTTTACAAGTAGATCTTTTGTTTCAATACTTCTAATTTCTTGTACTTTCATGAGTTACTCACCTCTTCCAATAATCTTGCATCTGACAGGTAACTTATGAGAAGCAAGTCTTAATGCTTCACGAGCAGTTGCTTCATCAATCTGACCAACTTCGAACATAACGCGGCCTTTCTTAACTACAGCTACCCACTGTTCTGGAGCACCTTTACCTGAACCCATACGTACTTCCAAAGGCTTTTTAGTCTTTGCTAAGTGTGGGAAGATTCTAATCCAAACCTTACCACCACGGTTCATATGACGGTTGATTGCGATACGGGCTGCTTCAATCTGTCTTGAAGTAATCCAAGCACCATCAAGAGCTACTAAACCGAAGTCACCGAAAGCAACTGTCTTACCGCCCTTAGCCTTACCTTCATATTTAACTCTATGAGGTCTTCTATATTTTGTTCTCTTAGGCATCAACATGATTATTTATCCCCTTTCTTCTTTGCAGGAAGAATTTCTCCCTTACAAATCCAGACTTTAACTCCTAGCTTACCATAAGTAGTAGCAGCTTCTGCAGTGGCATAATCAATGTCAGCTCTGATTGTATGTAGTGGAACTACACCTTCAGAATATCCTTCACTTCTAGCGATATCAGCACCGCCTAAACGACCTGAAACTGAAGTCTTAATACCTTTAGCACCGTTTCTCATTGCGTTCTGAATAGCTCTCTTCTGAACTGTTCTGAATGAAGCACGGTTTTCAAGCTGTTCTGCGATTCTATCAGCTACTAACTGAGCGTTAGTATCAGCATTCTTAATTTCTACTACGTTGATAAATACTTTCTTATCACTGATAAGACCCATTAATTCTTTTCTTAAAGCATCAATGGCTTCTCCGTCTTTACCAATCACTACACCAGGTCTTGATGTGTGAACAAAGATATTGACGCGTTTCTTTGATCTTTCAATATCGATCTTTGCTACGTATGCTTTCTTTAACTTAGCCATTAAGAATTCACGAATCTTAACGTCTTCTAATAAGTAATTAGCAAAGTCTTTCTTATCAGCATACCATCTTGAACTCCAATCACGGTTAACACCAACACGGAATCCAACTGGACTTACTTTCTGACCCATTGTTCGTCCTCCTATCTTTCTTCAACCACACAAGTGATGTGGCATGTTCTCTTTAAAATTTGAGTTCCAGAACCTTTAGCTCTTGCGCGGAATCTCTTTAATGTTGGACCTTCGTCAACATAAATCTTTTTGATATATAACTTATCTTCGTCTGCACCTTCATTATTAACAGCGTTAGCCTTAGCAGAGTTAACAACCTTGATAATAGCAGGAGTAGCACTCTTGTTTGTGAATTCAAGAATTCCGAGTGCTTCCTTAACTGACTTACCACGGACTAAGTCAACGACTAATCTAGCTTTCTGAGGTGATACACGAATAGTTTTTGCTGTTGCTCTTGCTTCCATGTTCAAATCCTCCTATTTATTAAGCAGCCTTATCATTGGCTGTGTGGCCTTTGAATGTTCTTGTTGGAGCAAATTCTCCTAACTTATGACCAACCATATCTTCTGTTACATAAACTGGAATATGTTCTTTACCATTGTATACTGCGAAAGTATGCTCAATAAACTGAGGGAAAATAGTAGAACGTCTTGACCAAGTTTTGATAACTTCTTTTTTACCAGCAGCATTTAATGCTTCAACCTTTTTCATCAAATGTTCATCGACGAAAGGTCCCTTTTTTAAACTTCTTGCCATGATTACTTATCCTCCTTCTTATTTAGCATTACGACGACGTACGATCAATCTGTTAGAATGTTTCTTGCTGTTTCTAGTCTTAACACCAAGAGCCTTCTTACCCCAAGGTGTAAGTGGAGCTTTACGACCGATTGAAGTTTTACCTTCACCACCACCATGAGGATGGTCATTAGGGTTCATAACAGAACCACGAACAGTAGGTCTAACACCTTTCCATCTCATACGTCCAGCTTTACCGTAATTAACAAGACCATGGTCTTCGTTACCTACAGCACCAACTGTAGCACGGCACTTCTTTAAGAATTTTCTTACTTCACCAGACTGAAGTCTAACAATTACATATTTTTCTTCAGAACCAAGGATCTGAGCTGAAACACCAGCAGAACGAGCTAACTGTCCGCCCTTACCAGGATGCATTTCAATATTGTGGATAGTAGTACCTTCAGGCATGTTACCCATTTCCATACAGTTACCAACTTTAACGTCAGTAGTTTCACCAGAAACAATTACAGTTCCTACTTCTAGTCCCTTAGGAGCTAGGATATATCTCTTTTCACCATCAGCGTAATTGATTAAAGCGATGTTTGCAGATCTATTTGGATCGTATTCGATAGTAGCAACCTTACCAGGTACTCCATCCTTGTTACGCTTAAAATCAATAACTCTGTATTTTCTCTTATGTCCACCACCATGATGTCTAGTAGTGATCTGACCCATGTTGTTACGGCCACCTTTTTTCTTATAAGGAGCAAGTAATGACTTCTCTGGAGTAGAAGTAGTGATTTCTTCCTTAGTCAAAGCAGTCATGTTTCTACGACCGTTACTTGTAGGCTTATATGCTTTAATTGGCATGTTTAATCCTCCTATTTAAATATCTGAAATGGAGTGCATTTCAATAGTTTATAATTAGTTAATTATTCTTCTTCACCAAATAAATTGATGCTGTTGCCTTCTGCTAAAGTTACGATTGCTTTCTTTCTTCTAGCAGTCTTACCAACATAACGACCAACTCTCTTAGTCTTAGCTCTAACGTTGATTGTGTTAACGCTAGTAACCTTAACATTGAACATAGCTTCTACAGCCTGTTTGATTTCAGTCTTGTTTGATGATAAAGCAACATCGAAAGTATATTTGTTTTCTTCCTGCATTAACTTCATAGTCTTTTCAGTTAAAACAGGTTTTCTTAGTACGTCAGTAATGTGAGCCATTATTTTAGTACCTCCTCAACTGCCTTGATAGCTTTTTCAGTCATCATTAACTTAGTGCAATCCATAACGTCATAAACGTTTACGTTGCTAGCTTCGATAACTTTAACACCAGGAACGTTTCTTGCAGATAATACTAAGTTTTCTTCTAACTTATCAACAACGATTAATGTCTTTCTTGGGTTTTCGAAGTTACCTAAGAAATTAACAACATTCTTAGTCTTGATAGTTTCGAAAGCGATAGCATCTAATGCAACTAATTCCTGATCGATTACCTTCTGTGATAATACAGATCTTAATGCAAGATTCTTAACTTTCTTGTTAATCTTGAAGTCATAGCTTCTTGGAGTAGGACCAAAGACAACTCCTCCACCGCGCCACTGTGGTGCACGGATAGAACCCTGTCTAGCACGTCCTGTACCCTTCTGTCTCCAAGGTTTCTTTCCACCGCCTGAAACTTCGTGACGATTCTTCACCTTGTGAGTACCCTGTCTTAATGAAGCTCTCTGTAGTAAGACTACATCAAAGATTGCCTGGTTATTTGGTTCGATTCCGAATACGTTTTCGTTAAGTTCTAAATCGTTTAATTTTTCACCATTCTGATTAAATAATGCAATATTCAACATTAGTTTTTCCTCCTTCCACTTCATTATTCTGCAACTGCTTCAGTAGCATAATTTACTAATTCAGCAGCTTCGTTTGTTTTTCCGTTTGCCTTGATACCAGACTTAACGACTACTAAGCCTTTCTTAGGACCAGGTACTGATCCGCTAACTAGTAATACGTTCTTTTCTACATCAACTGCAACAATTTCAAGATTCTGAACTGTTCTTGTGTTTCCACCCATCTGACCTGGAAGTTTCTTACCAGGAGCAATTCTGTTTGGAGCGATTGGACCCATAGAACCTACGATTCTGTGAGCTCCAGAACCATGTCCCTTTGGACCGATGTGCTGTCCGTGTCTCTTGATAACACCCTGATAGCCTTTACCTTTACTTGTACCTGTTACGTCAACTACTTCACCAGCTACAAAGCTATCAACAGAAACTGTCTGTCCAACTTCATAACTCATCATTTCGTCATAACGAAATTCTTTAATGAAGCGCTTAGGAGCTGTGTTTGCTTTAGCAACCACACCTTTTTCTGGCTTGTTTGCAAGCTTTTCTCTCTTGTCTTCAAAACCAACCTGGATTGCGTTGTATCCATCAGTTTCAACAGTCTTCTTCTGAAGAACTACGTTTGGAGTTGCTTCGATAACTGTTACTGGGATTAACTTACCATCAGTAGCGAAAACTTGAGTCATTCCGATCTTACGACCTAAGATTCCTTTCATGAGTTACACCTTTTACCTTTCTTATAACTTGATTTCAATATCTACACCACTTGGTACTTCTAATCTAGTTAAAACATCAACTGTTTCTGGTGTAGGGTTCACTACGTCGATTAAACGTTTGTGAGTTCTGATTTCGAACTGTTCACGAGAATCCTTATATTTGTGAACTGCTCTTAAGATCGTATAAATTTCCTTTTCTGTAGGTAATGGTACAGGACCAACTACCTGAGCACCAGACTTCTTAGCTGCAGCTACGATCTTTTCTGCAGAAGCATCTAGGATCTTGTGATCAAAAGACTTAAGTCTGATTCTGATTTTGTTGTTTGCCATGATTATTCCTCCTTGTCTATTTGTTAGACAACGCTCAATGCGAATTCCCTGAGCACTCTTCCGTTCATGACAACGGCTGTCAGCGTTTCAGCAACCTCGCACATCTTTGCGTTTCACAACGGTCATATAATACCGTAATAAAACAGAGAAATCAACCCCTTTTTACACTTTTTTTAGATTTTTTTAATAAATTTTTCATTGAATAATCCAACACTTTTTGATCATAGAATGTAAGCGCAAACATTTGCGGAATAATATAAAATGAACTTATTTTCTTTTGAAAACATCATTTTTCAGCATTTCTGGATCTATCTAAAATAAGATTGTATACAATAATAAAGTGCTCTAGGTATAAGAAAACACACCTATGAAGGTGTGCTTTGTACTCTATGCCTTTTTACTTTCCTTACTAGTTTACGAATAGTATATCCAGTACATAGGATAATAATCGCAATACAGATTGCGACAATATATTTATTGATCTTAATCGCATCTGAATGAAGTTTAGATGCGTCTATCGTGTTATCAACACGTTGTCCTCTTACAACTAAACGCTGTGTATTAATACCATAGGGTGTACATGTAAATAATGTACATAAGTCTTTCCCTTCTTCTATTTCAAATAAACTATAGTCATCCGGTTCTATAGTAGCAATTTGAACAACTTCATATGCCAAAACTTGGTCATAGACATGAAGATAGAATATATCCCCTTCTTTTAATAAATCTAGTTCTGTAAAGAGTTTAGCACTAGGAAGACCTCTATGGCTTGATAAGACGCAATGAGTTGATTTACCCCCAACAGGTAAGCTTGAACCCTCTAGATGCCCTACACCTACCTGTAAGACAGATGCATCCACTGTATGAGATACAGCAAGCTTTAAATGAATCTTAGGGATTACTATATATCCCATCATACCTAAACCATCTGCATTTAAAAGACTCTTATATTCAGCAAGCTGTTCTTCTGTTGGTGTAAAACGTGCATCATTATTAACTAAAGTTTCATTATAAGCTTTGGCTTTATCAATAGCTGCCTGCTTTTCTTTCTGATTCATCTTCTTCATCTTATCAGAATAGTTAGCAACTACTTTTGATTGATATAATGAATTCCAGTATTCACTTACTGTTGGATAAAGTAATAAGGAGATTCCTGTAATAAAAACAAGTACTGCGATAATTGTCGCCATATGTTTTCTCATCTTACATTCATCTCCTTACTATTTAATAGGGAATGATAAATCATTCCCTAAATAATGTATTTATATAATTAGTTAGTTCCTTCTTTTCTCTTAGAGAATAATACCATACCAGAAGCTAATACTAAAATAGAACCTACAACATAGATTAATGTTGTACCCATACCACCGGTACTAGGTAATAATGAACCAGTGTTGTTTAATACTTTTACATCACCTTCGATTGCTTCATCATTTACCTTGATCTTACCATCAGATAAGATTTCAATCTTAATAGATTTCTGGATTTTGTTGTAACCTTTTGGTGCTTCTGTTTCTTTAAGGTAGTAAATACCTTCCTGTAAACCATGTATATAAACATGACCCTTATCGTCAGATGTTAAAGTTGTGCTGCCCTTTGTCTGATCAATACTATAACGATAAAGTGAACCATTTGGAGTAAACTTAATTGCTTCTTTTTCAGTCGCATTTTCTACTTTTGATAAGATGAACTTAGCGTCTGCAAGAGGTGTATTAGTTCCAGTGTATTTGAATACTGGAATACCATAAGTATAAGTTGTAGTTTCAGATTTATCACTCTCTACATTGTTTTTACCATATGTTAAAAATGTTGTATTCTTCATTGCTGTGTTAATAGGCGCTTTATTACTTACTGTTGCGAAATACTTAACATAAATTTTATTTAATTCACCTTTATCAATTCTTTCTTTATATGTTGTATAGAACAAGTTGGTGAATGAAAGTTCGAAAGTACATTCATCTGTAGGTTTTCATTATTAAAAGGACCTGGTCTAACATTAACCATCCTCTCTTCACCTGTTGTAGGTAAACTTATATTCTTTTTTTGGCTATCAGTAAGATTACAATAAACTTCATAAACAAAACAATTTTCTAAGTTAGGATCCATTACATCGTGTAAAATGTAATTCGTTGCACCAGGTTTCACATTAATAGTTGTTTCAAATTGAACTACTTGACCAAGATTTACAGAGTTTTGCTTACTGTTATCACTTACTGCACCACCATCTAGAATTATCTTATTAACACTTGGATTTTCATGCTTGTCTTTAATTGTAGCATCTGGATTTGTAGTTGTAATAGCACAAGCTGTTCCTGAAGCTGATTCAACTACATAGTAACCTAAATCTAAATTGTCAAATACAGCTTTAGTTGTTTCAGTTTTAGAAGTCGCTGTTGCTACTACTGATTTAGTTTCAGTAATGTTATTTTTTTGTGCATAACCAATTGCATAAATTGCAAGCTTACGAGCTTCAGTATCGTTAGCTTGATTGCCCTTAAATTTCACATAACCATCAGTAGTTGTTTCAAAAAATTTAGTACCTTGAGTTCCAGTAATAAAATCATCCCACTTATCGCCATTTCTCATATATGAATAAGCGTTATTAGCTTTATCATAACTTTCAAGTTTTAGAATTTTATAAATCTTATACTGCTCGCCTACAATTGCATTCTCAAGTGTAATACTACCTTTTGTTGGTGTTGAAGTTGTTGCAGTAGTTTCTACCGCATTAACACCAGTAGCCATTGAAATGATCATCACAAAAGTGCAGACAATGGCTAAAATTCTCTTCATTAATTTCATTTCCCTATCTCCTCTTCTTTTTCCTTAACGCGATTTTTATATATGATCAACAGAACTATAAAACTAGCAACTACCATTACTAATCCTAAATGTCTGTAAATCAGGGTTAATCTGCTACCTACAGAAGGTAGCATCTTTGTACGGAGACTATTAGTCACTATGACTTCATCTCCTACTACTGCCTTACTTGTAGAATTACCATTTACATTATAATCTACAACATATGGCAGTTTATTCACTTTTACTTCTTGAGAAGTATCAGTGATTGGATTGCCTTCATCATCTAATTCAAATACAAAATATGTAGTATTTAATTTAAGATTGATGAATTTTGTGGTCTTCTCTTCTGTTTCACCTGTACTATAAGTAATTGTTTTTACTTGTAGTGGTGAACCATCTCTTTGTGGTTTGTCATATAATCCAAATGTATATGTTCCACTCACTGGTTTATGAGAAGTACCTGCTGCATTATTGATAAATGCTTTTTTAACTACTATCCCTGTCTGTGAGTTATATATAGTGAGATTAAAATCTTCAGCAGAATAAGCGATTTTGTATTTCCTATTCGATTGTGTTTCAAAATAAGCAATACATTGTTTTACATAGTCTGAGTAATCATCGTTATTCTCTTTATCTACACAGATAATATAATAAGAACTATCGTCCTTAATATATCCATCCGGTGTATTTCTTTCTTTGACTTCATAGATTTTATTGTATGAAGTGATAAATGGTGCTTTTACAGTAAATACTCCATTTTCTGTCTGACCACTTGTTTGAATACCTTCAACTCTTTGAATCTTATCTCCATTGAGTAGACATTCATATATATCAAATATAACTCCACTCATTAGATTCGCATTATCCTGATCGATCTTTTTAATAGATAATTCAGGATTGTCCGTACTTGTCGTACTACCACCTGCATTCAGGTTATAGCTGAAGTTTGGAATAACATCATTCTTACCACCATCACTACCATATGACTTCCAATAGACCTTGTTAGATACCGTTGATGTTGTATCTGGTGGAATGTTGACGGTGACTGTATAAGTAATAATAATTTTCTTTTCATTTGGAATTGAGATTTCTAAAGTATTTGTTTCTGGATTAAAAGCTTTTTCTATCTCTACAGAGTTTCCAGCATCATCTTTTGCTTCAATACTTGTAATATCTAATTCTAATGTATCGCCCAGCTTATCCACTAATGTCAGCTTATTGCCATCATTAGATGGTAACTTCTGAGAAAGTGTATTAGCTGTAATTGTATACTTGATTGTTTGTCCATTAAATGTTTCAGGATGGCTTTTATCTAAGCTGTTCTTTTCAAGTGCTGCAGTAGAACTTGAAGTGGCTAGTTGTTCTTCTCCATCATTACTTTGTAATGTGACCTTATTCGCAAAGGTTTTAGACTGTCCACCAAGTAATACTTTAGAATCAGTGACACGACAGACAACCTGTACATCAATTGAACATTCATCTCTTGTATGTTTGTTCTCAAATTCACCTAGTTTAATAAGAGCTTTATTTGTCTTCTTATTATAGTAATAGGTTGTACTTTGATTTTGTCCATTATCATTGATTGCTGTATTGGAATATACATTATAATCATCACCTAAGTCATCCATTGTCTTAGAAACAACAGAGCCTGCTTGACTACCATGCCACTTGATACGTATATAACCAAGTTCCATACCTTCTGGAATATCTTCTAATACACGGTAATCACCGTTCAAGTCACCTGCATAGTTGACTTTAAAGACCCAGGATGCATATATACCATTACCTGTTGTCTGGTCTAGAATATTTGTCGCAATTTTACTTGTGTTATTGTCAGTACCATCTTTAAGAATAGTGGCCTGTTCTCCATCATAACTAAATGTAAAATTGAACTCCTTCAACAAATCTCCTCCACCATGAAGTGACTGCGTAGCATCATTACGTTTATTAAATGATGTATCTGTTGTGTCCTTTAGGAGTACTTCATTCTTATAAGTGAATGTGTCACGATTATCTGTAGGAATCTGTGAAGGTTCTGTCTTAATGATCATATAGATATTTTCATCATTTTCTAGATTGATTGTTTGTTTTGCAGTGAGTGTGAGTTCACTCTTGTTGTTTCCAGTAAAGTTCTTATTATTTGTATATTCATGATCAAATAGATCTTTTTTATCTACTAGACCTGTATTTGAGTCTAAGAACTCTTGATAGTTTTTACATGCACCTATTTGTTTAGTGAGCTTTCCTTGATAGATACCTGCAATAGAATCAGTATGAAGGTAAGAATCAGTGATGTTATTCTCTTTCACTACTGCATCTTTAATTTTTGTACCTTCTCTAATAGCTGATCCATTGACTTCTATTACCCAATAGAAAGTTCCATTCTCCCAAGTAGTCGCATTTTCTACTGGTCTTTCATAATACCAGGCACTCTTATTCACATTGAGGTTATAGAAACCATTCACCTGCGTTGTTTGAGATGCTGTTTTGTTGGTGAAGTTGAATTTATTATTACCTCTCACAACCTTTCCATTTAATGTGAACGTATTAGTGACTTTAATCTGACCGACTTCACTTAAATCCTCAGTCTGAGCATAATAATCAAAGCGATAGCCATAGCTGTTTGACCAGCCAAGTTCTGAAAGTTTAAGTTCAAATGAATTCTGTTTATCAATCTTTAGCCATTTGGATTCTTTATCTTTATAAGCATTTGTATTTGCATCATATTCATAAGCAGTTATTTTTACATAACCAACATAATGCATAATATCTGAACTCAATGCATCCTTTAAAGTTGCATGAGTGATATCAAACTGGTTCTGTGATTTATTCAGATTGACTGTATATTTATAGCTTCCTTCTGGAACTATAAAGCTACTTACTGAAGAATCTTTTTCATAAGTATTATTCTTCTTTACATAGATATCTGAATTCATATGGATTGTTTGATCATTTGTAGTGACATTACTATCTTTAACCTTATGAATCCATGTATAGTCATTCAGATCAAGTGTTATCATAGTTCTATCTAACATACCTGCCAGATACTTTGCGTTATCTGCGTCATTAGCATATACGTTTTTGATTGTCACCTGTCCTGACTGCATTGCGGCATAGACTTCAGGTTGAATCTTTAGTTTATAGGTTACATAGTAACTATCACCTGGATAAACAGTCATAGGATGATCATCTGTACCACTTAGTTTAAAGCGTTTTGGATTACCATCAGTCCAATTCTCTTTATAGTTCGTTCCAGTTGTTTCCCATTCCACCTTATAGTGAGATGAATCAATTTTTGTATCTGTATTTCCTTTAATTTGATATAACTCTACAGAATCTTGAATATATGAGATATAAGGTAACATCTTATCATCAGTTGAACGACCACTATAGTTTAAATAATCAAAGAATGCATAATTCTTTAAAGGATAGTTACTATTCGTATTTAAAGTGAAATTCAATCTGTATTGAACAATATAGTTTCCATCTTGATCCTTTGTATACTGCTTACCATTTGTAGAAATGATATTTTTTGTCATACCATAAGTGATTGATGGAGTAAATGTTTTTTCAGAAGATCCCTTTAAATATGTTTCATCACCTTTTTTATTAAGTACTGATGCTTTATTGATGATTTTCTGATTTCTGATATTTTGTTTATCTGTAAGCAAGACAAAGTAAGTTAATGTTCTTGTTTCATTAGGTTTTAATTCATCTACTGACCAGACAATGCTTCCTGGTTGAGTAATATTTGAGCCACCAATTACTGGCTCAGGAATCTCTTTATCTGAAGTTGGTTGATTTGTTAGATAGATTTTTCCTGGTGTATCAGTTCTTTTTGTTTCATATGGTTTTTGTCCATCTTCATTAGTACCTAATGTTGTAGGTGTATAAGAGATATTGCCTGCATAAGTGACTAGATTCTTATTGTTAGTGAACTTATCGACTACATAGACATTTTTACTGCCATCAGGACCTGCTGATACAGTGAGTGTGTATTTAATATAATCACTACTTGGATCTTTTGTATAAGACTTCTCTACTTTGACATCACTATACTTTTCTAAGAAGCTTGGACCATATTCTAGTTTGATGCTTCCATTTGGGAAGGTTGCTTCTAGAGAGCCATTGTCTTTATCTAATGTAGTAAGATCTACTTCTCCTTCTAAGAAGAAGCTTCCAGAAAGTGTCGCATTATCACCTAAACTTGCTAAGAATTCTTTTGTATAAGTCACAATTGCCTGTCCGTTTTCTACATGAATTGTACCAATCTGTTTATTATTCTTATCAATGATTGGTCTTTCTGTAGTACTTGTAGAACGGAAGAATGCAGGTAGGTTATAGGTAAAAGACCCACCATATTGATTTTCTAATGTATCAGCATGGATATTCTGAAATTCTACTTTAAACTTAAGATATTTAGTATTAGGTGTAATGGTTCCATTTTGTACACCATCACTGTTTTTATCTGTAGATACTTTTACAGATTTTATATTGTTATTTTGTAGGACATAGACTGGATGAGTGGTTGACTCATCAGTAGTAAGAAGTTTTAATGAATCCTGGTCATCTGACTCAGATGGCTGAGAATACTTAACATAGGTATAATTCTGTAAATTATGTGTTTCAGCCCCAGCATGCGTTGTTAATACAAAGGCAGCACATAAGATAAATATACACATTAATGCTTGTGTAACTCGTTTATATTTTTTGACATAGGCATTTAAATTTCTTGTGTGTTTAAAATATTGCACAACTTTCATACGCTAAGGCGCCTCCTTTCTACTGAATTACTCTAAACTTATTTAATGGCCAGATTCTTAATATAATTGTACCTTCTATTTGATTTTTTGAGACATCGCTCACCAATACAGTTCTTGAATCTATGGATAATTGACGATTATCTCCCATACAAAACCAATGATCTTTATCTATACTATGTGGCATACTTATATCACTTTTTCCTAACTCTTTTTTATTAATATAGCTTTCATTGATTTTTTTATCGTTGACTGATACGTTCCCTTTCATATCAATCTCTACTTTATCTCCAGGACCTGCAATAACACGTTTGACAAGTAACTTATTACCACGCCAAAAGGCTATAAGGTCTCCTTGTTTTATTTCTTTCTTTTTAACTGCCACTACAAACTGTCCTGACTTTAACGAAGGTGACATTGTAGAACTGGTTATTTTAAATATATATATTTTTTGAGATACAAAAAGAGCAATCACTATCGCAAGTATAAAAGAAATAGCTTTACTTTTGTGTGATTGTTTCTTATCTCCTCTTACTGGACTATCCTCAATATGTTCATTCGTTTTAACCATCATTTTATTCCATTCTTATTTTGTATCTTTCACAAATAATAAAATCTCACAAAATGTACACTTTGGTAATATTTTACATAAGCGCGGAACCAATACAACGCTTTTCATCTTGAATTTCAACACTTTTTCACCCTGTTTCAGTGAATTTAAACATGTTACATATCATTTTCAATAATATTTCATCCTTGCATTATTGTTTATTGTAATAGCATTACGTTTCATAAATTTTTTTCAATAAAAAAGCCCTCACGCAGGAAGACATAAAAAAAAGGACCTGGCAGCTTGCTATTGTCGCGTCTTCACACTATCGTCGCCGT
>ERZ831634.1013-NODE-1013-length-32224-cov-16.406882_pt1 | contig 32224 bp, 30 predicted proteins | sample MGYA00519953_ERZ831634 | MGnify/ENA primary metagenome ERZ831634 (study PRJEB31850, sample SAMEA3708718) | human gut metagenome | biome: human gut; feature: human-associated habitat; material: faeces | place: China | collected 2014 ... | reverse complement strand
GAGCGCCACCTTGCCAAGGTGGAGGTAGCGAGTTCGAGCCTCGTCGGCCGCTCCAGACAAAACAAGCCACTGCAAAACATGATTCGTCGTGTGATGCAGCGGCTTTTTTGTACGTTGAAAGCTTTTTTGGAATTGGAAAAGGAGGGAAAAACGCAGTGATATTCGGCAAGTACATCAACCGGTATTACCTCAAGCATGCTCCCGTACTGCTGCTGGGCCTTGCCGCCCTGCTGACGGTGGATTACATCCAGCTTTTGATCCCGCAGCTCTACCGGCTGGTCATCAACGGGGTGAACCTTGGCCAGGTGGTGGTGAACGGTGAGACGCTGCTCTTTACCAAAGAGGTGCTGTTACAGCACATCTGCCTGCCCATGATCTGGATCGTGGTGCTGATGGTCATTGGGCGCTTTTTGTGGCGCATCTGTTTCTTCGGCTCGGCGGTGCGGGTCGCGGCAGACCTGCGGGAGCGGATGTTCGACCACAGCCGCAGGCTGTCCCAGCAGTACTATCAGGTGAACAAGGTCGGCAACCTGATGAGCCTGTACACCAACGATCTGGACACCATTCAGGAGTGCTTCGGCGACGGCGTGCTGATGTTCTTCGACGCGCTGACCCTGGGTCTGCTGGCCCTTTATAAGATGTGGACCATGGACGTGCGGCTGACCCTGCTGGCCCTGATCCCGGCCCTGATCATGTTTGCCATCGGCACCCAGATGAGCAAGGTGATGACCCGGCGCTGGGAGGAGCGGCAGGAGGCCTTCTCCGGCCTTTCCGATTTCGCGCAGGAGAACTTTTCCGGCATTGCGGTCATCAAGGCCTTTGTCAAGGAGTACAAGGAACTGCAGGCCTTCCGGAAGCTGAACAAGGAAAACGAGGAGATCAACGTGACCTACACGAAGATCGCCACCCTGCTGGAAGTGCTGGTGACCCTGTTCGTGGAGTCCGTGATCTGCATCATTCTGGGTTACGGCGGCTATCTGGTCTATCAGGGCCGGTTCAACGCCGGCCAGCTGGTGGAGTACATCGGCTACTTTGAGGCCATCGTCTGGCCCATCATGGCTGTGTCCATGCTGATCGAAAAGACCAGCCGCGGCAGGGCCTCCCTGAACCGCATCACCGAGCTGCTGGATGCCCCCATCGATGTGGCCGACCGCCCCGGCGTGGCCGACCTGACCGACCCCAAAGGCGGCATCGAGTTCCGCCACCTGAACTTCCGCTACCCGGACGGCGAGTACGATGTGCTGCGGGATATCTCCTTTACCATTGCGCCCGGCGAGAGCGTGGGCATCGTGGGCAAGACCGGTGCGGGCAAGACCGCGCTGGTGGACCTGCTGCTGCGCACCTATAATGTGCCGGACGGAACCCTGTTCGTGGACGGCAGGGATGTGAACAGCCTTTCCATCCACTCGGTGCGCAATGCCTGTGCCTACGTTCCGCAGGATAATTTCCTGTTCTCGGACACCATCGCCCACAACATTGCCTTTGGTGTGGACGATGCCACCCCCGAGGACATCGAGCGGGCGGCAAGCATGGCCGATGTGCGGGATAATATCGTGGATTTCAAGGACGGCTACGAGACCGTTCTGGGCGAACGTGGCGTGACGGTCTCCGGTGGCCAGAAGCAGCGCATCTCCATCGCCCGCGCCCTGCTCAAGGACGCACCCATCCTGATCCTGGATGACTCCGTCTCGGCGGTGGATACCAGCACCGAGAAGATCATCCTTGATAACCTCAAGAACAGCCGGGCAGGCAAGACCACCCTGCTCATTGCCCACCGCATTTCCACGGTGGAGCGGCTGGATAAGATCGTATTCCTCAACGAGGGCCGGGTGGAAGCCGTCGGCCCCCACGACCAGCTGTATGCTTCCTGCCCGGAGTACCGCCGGATGGTCGATCTGCAACGGCTGGAGGATGAGACGAAGGGAGGCGAAAACGCATGATGCATCTGAATCCATTGGTTCTGGTGGGCGCTGTCATCGGCGTGATCACCGCCCTGCTGGTGGCAGCCTATGCCGCCGTCAAGGACAAAAAGACCGCCATGGGCTTTGAGCGCAACATGGAGGACGGCGAGATCATGCGCCGCCTTGCCCGCTATGCCCGGCCCTACCTGAGCAAATTCCTCATTGTGGGCGTGCTGATGCTCTTCTCCATTGCCTACGATATCATTTCACCCCTCATCGTGGGCCGCATCGAGGAGCTGGTGGCCGGGGAGTTTGAACTCCGCGCCCTCTTCCTGGGCGTGTCAGTGTATGCAGGCGTGCTGGTGTTCTCTATGGGCAGCACCTACCTGCAGGCCGTGATCCTGCAGCGGGTGGGTCAGCGCATCATCTCCGATCTGCGCGAGGATCTGTTCAGCCACATTGAATCTTTGGCACACGAGCAGCTCAACGAGATCCCGGTGGGCAAGCTGGTCACCCGAGTGACCAACGATACCAACGCCATCTCCATGATGTTCACCAACCTCTTGGTCCAGCTGACCAAGAACAGCTTTGTCATTCTGGGCATTCTGGTGGCCATGCTCTGCCTGAACTACGAGCTGACGTTGATGGTGCTCTGCTTTGTGCCCTTCATCGTGATCTTCACGGTCATCTTCCGCAAGTTCTCCCGCCGCGCCAACCGCAAGCTCAAGAACGCGACCACCGATATCAATACCTATCTGTCCGAAAACCTGTCCGGCATCAAGGTCACCCAGATCTTTGGCCGGGAGGACGAGAAGATGGAGGATTTCCGTCAAAAGAGCCAGAAGCTGGCCCGGGCCAATCAGGAGCAGATCTTCGTGTTCAGCGTGTTCCGTCCGCTGGTGTATATGCTCTATGTCAGCTCGATCCTGTGCCTGTTCTATCTGGGCGGCATGGGTCACCTGAACAACGTCAGCTTTCTGGGGCAGACCATTTCCAGCGGTACCATCGTCACCTTTTATATGTACATCTCCAAGTTCTTCACCCCCATCCAGAACCTGGCCGAGCAGTTCAACTGGCTGCAGTCGGCGCTGGCATCGGCAGAAAAGGTGTTCTCCATCATGGACATCCAGCCCAGGATGCAGGACGCCCCCGATGCCATTGAGCTGGACGAGGTGAAGGGCGAGATCGAGTTCCGGGACGTGTGGTTTAGCTACGTTCCCGGCGAGTGGGTGCTGCAGGGCGTTTCTTTCCATGTGGATGCCCGCCAGACGGTGGCCTTTGTGGGTTCCACCGGCTCCGGCAAGAGCACCATCCTCTCCCTGATCTGCCGGAACTACGAGTTCCAGAAGGGCCAGATCCTGATCGACGGCATCGACATCCGCAAGATCAGGATCTCCTCCCTGCGCAGGCACTTCGGCCAGATGCTGCAGGATGTGTTCCTGTTCTCGGGTACCATCCGTTCCAACATCGTTCTGCGGGAAGAGGGTATCCCCGACAGCGAGATCATGGAGGTCTGCCGCTACGTCAACGCCGACAAGTTCATCAACAAGCTGGACCACGGGTTGGACGAAGAGGTGCGTGAGCGCGGCAACAACTTCTCCGCTGGGCAGCGGCAGCTGCTCAGTTTTGCCCGCACCATCATCCACAAGCCCAGCGTGATGATCCTGGACGAGGCTACTGCCAACATCGACACCGAGACTGAGCTGCTCATTCAGGATTCGCTGGAAAAGATGCGCACCGTGGGCACCATGCTCATTGTGGCCCACCGGCTGTCCACCATCCAGCATGCGGACAACATCATCGTGCTGTCCCACGGTAAAATTCTGGAGCAGGGCACCCACCAGCAGCTGCTGGCCCGGCATGGCCGCTACTACCAGCTGTACACCCTGCAATACCACAAGGCGCAGCTGAACGCAGCCGAATAAGCGCAGACAGAAAGGCCGCTGACCTGAGATGGGTCAGCGGCCTTTTCCGTCTGCACCGGGGGTGGAGTCGTCCGCTTCCGGAGCGTTGAGGGAACGCAATTAACACTTGCAAAACAGGTGAATCGCTCGTATAATAGAATGTGGTAAAATAATAAAAAAGAGAAATGGAAAGGAGGGGCCACAGGATGCAGGGGATCGATGCGCTCGGCTATGAAGAAGTGATGACCTTTCTGCGCAGTACACCGGCGAACCTCTTTTTCAAGGATACGGAATGCCGTTATCTTTTTATTTCGGACGTTAGGACTTTCTTCCCCTACGGAGAAGGGCAGGAAGAGGATGTGCTGGGCAAGACAGATCTGGAGATCTGGGGCAACGAGGAACAGGCCCGCTTTTATTATGAGCAGGACCAGAAGGTGCTTGCCACCGGCAAGGGAACCAGCTTTATCACCGAGGTGCCCCGGAAGGATGGGACGGCATACTATCAGATCAAAAAGAACCCCGTTGTGCTGGAGGGAAAGATCATCGGCATCGTGGGGCTTATTGGTGATATCACGGAGCGGGTGCGGCTGGAAAAACAGGCCGAGAACTGGGCCATCCACGATGACCTGACCGGTCTGTATAACCGCAACTACCTGAAGGTAAAGGGTGCAGAGCAGCTGAAGGGAGCCATCATGCCCATCACGATCATTATGGGCGATTGTAACTACCTGAAGCGTGTGAATGATGCCTACGGCCACGAGTACGGCGACCTGCTGCTCAAGCGGGTGGGCCGGGTGATCCGGGAAAACCTGCCGCCCGAGAGCGTGGCCCTGCGGATGGGCGGCGATGAATTCCTCATTGCCTGCAACCACTTCTCTGCAGAAGAGGCCGAACAGCTGATCGAGAGGCTGCACGGGGAGCTGGCTCGCCAGAGCGACGACCGCCTCAAGCTGGATGTTGCCTTTGGATACCACACCGTGACAGAAGGCCCCTTTGATTATATCGCAGTCTACCATGCTGCCGACCGGGATATGTACCGGAACAAGCGCAAAAACCGCTGAAAATCCGGATGAAATAACAGCCTCAGCCCGATCTCCAAGGGCTGAGGCTGTTTTGGTAATCTGTTACATCAGAGCAGTGAGCACCAGCAGCGAGGAGAGCATCTGCCGCCCCTCGGCCTTGAGCCAGCTCCATCTGCGGCGGCTTACAGGATCACATTTTTGATGAGCAGGGAAACGCTGCCGTCCGGATCGTGGAGGAACTCCAGCTCGGAATCGGAGTTCAGCAGCTCGGTGGGGATCTTGACCTCGATGCCGTTGGCGGTGCGGATGCTCCGGCTCTCCATCCGGCGGATGCGGGCAGGGGTCACGGTGACAGGAGCAGCGGCCTCCTCCAGCACCTCGCTCTTTTCCACATAGTCATCAAAGGGCACAGCGGCCAGTGGGTATTCCTCGGCCAGCTGCTGGCGCACCTGCTCCACCGATACCTGATTGTCGTTGTCGGCGGCCTGGTTGGCAATGAGCATGGCTACCTGCGCGTCGGCATGGGGCTCATCCTCATAGGCATCCTTCACAGCCTGTGCGGCGGCTTCCTGAATGGCCTGCAGCTTCTTTTTCTCGGGCTCGGCCTGGGTATACTGGAACACAACAGAGGAGAGGTAGAACTCCTTGTGGCCGTCGATGTCGTATTTCTTTTCCAGCAGGCGCATGGAGTAGTCTGTCAGGTTGACAAGCGCACCCTCCTCCACCTTGCCGCTCTGGGTGGGCAGGCAGGCCCGCTGCTGGATGATGGAGTTGACCGGGGCACCCTCCACGGTCTCGGTGTAGTGGGTGTAGCCGTTTTTATAGTTCAGCTTGAGGATGCCCAGCCAGGGCGCGCCGTCCCGGGTGAAATCCACCACGGCCAGGTCCGCCCCGGGAATGGTGGTGTGGGCGTGCATGTAATCGAACAGCACGCCCGCAATGCGGCAGGACAGATCAATGAAATCCTGATTGTGCTCCAGCTCGTTCCGGAAAGCTGAATCCGGCAGGGGGCGGCACTGGCGGATCTCATCGCTGGCCAGCAGCTTTTCGATATGATTCTGTAAGTAGGCGGTCTTTTCGGCAGTCAGCTCCATGCCGCCGCCGCTGAGCACCGGCGCGTCCAGCGTGGTGTCCAGCACATGCAAAATTGCCTGATGGATGATGATCTCCATGGGTCAAAACCTCATTTCCCGGGTGATTGTGATGTTCCTGCCCAGTATAGCACATCCGGAACAAAAAGGCGAGAGGGAGCGCAAAGGCTTGTCAACCGCCGCTCGAGATGCTACAATGGGGCTGACCAAACATCCGGACAAGCCGAAAGGGGAGTGTGTTATGGAATTTCGGGACAAGCCGATGCAGAACCTCATCCGCATCAAGGAAAAGGAGATCTGCAAAAATGTGCAGGAGCTGCTGCTGGACGGTGAGCAGATCGTAGGGGCTTACAAGACCGTGCGCGATCAGGCCGTGTTCACCACCCACCGCATTTTTATGGTGGATATGCAGGGGATGACCGGTACCCGGCAGGAGATCTTTGTGCTGCCCTACCGCAAGATCCTGCATTACGGCATCAAGACGGCAGGCTTTGGCGACCCGCTGCAGACCTCGGAGCTGACGGTCTGCTTTGCGGATGAGCACGAGGCAAAGTTCGGCTTCATCGGGCAGGATGAGCTGCTGGCGGTGGCACGGGCCATCAGCCGGTGCATCCTGTAACAGAACAAACGTAAAACGCCCGTTCCGGCTTCTGACCCCGGAGCGGGCGTTTTACATTGCTGTAATATGCGAAAAAAGGAGAATGTCGAAGGGTCAGCAGGCGACGCGATCTCTGCGGCCGGCCTCAAGCATGTAGTGCAGGAAGCCGGAGACATCAGCGGGGTCGGTGACAGAGATGTCAAAGCCCTTGGAGGGAGCGTCCATCATCTGGAACAGCTCGGTGGCGGCGTTGTCCTTTTTCAGGTCGCAGGTCTCGCCATTGTCCAGGTGCAGGAGCACACTGCCGCGGCTGGCGGCTACCTGCTGCATGAAACGGTCTTTATCAAGATACTGGATGCGAAGCATAGAAATACCTCCCACAAAGAAATGTTTTATTCTGGAAGAGTCCCCCGGGCCAGGCTGCCCAAGCGGGACGCTTCTCGGGAACCGGATCAAGCCGTGCCGGGGGTTGTTTTCCGCCCCCTGCGGTGTTATACTGTGCTTGCTGGTTCTGATGAAATAATACCACGAAACTGGCACGATAGATAGAATAAAAACACCCGATTTGTACAACAAAATCGGCTTTGACAAAAAATATTCAAAGTATTGCGGAAAGGAATTGTTCAATATGGCGTTTCAGACAAGCTGTGTCTCTGCTGCCAATATCGTTACCGGGCTGACCTTCCAGCAGGATGTTATGGCCGATGCCGAGGGGCGGGAACTGGTCCAGCATGGCAGCGCCCTGTTTCCCATTGCCTGCTACGCGGAGAACCTGAAAAGCTATTCGGTGGCCTGGCACTGGCACGAGGAGTTTGAGTACATACTGGCCATGAAGGGCCCCCTGACGGTGGACGTGAACAAGACCCGGGTGACCCTTCAGACGAATCAGGGCGTGTTCCTGAACTCCGGCATCCTCCACGCGGTGGAGCAGGCGGAAAAAGGGGAGGCTCTGCTCCACTCGGGCGTGTTCCACCCCCGGCTGGTGGGCGGAATGGACACCATCTTCTGGCAGAAGCTCATCCGACCCATGCTCCAGCCGGATGCTCCCGCTTTTTTTCTGCTGGATGGAGCCGTGCCCTGGCAGGCGCAGGTGCTTGCCTGCCTGCGGGAAGCCTGGCAGGCGGTTGCCGTGGAGCCCTTTGATTACGAGAACCGGGTGCGATATTATCTCTCTGCGGCATTGCGGCTGCTGAGCACCCAGTGCGTGGGCGGCAAGACCAAGGTCTCACAGCAGGAGCAGATCGCCGCCGAGCGGATGAAGCAGATGCTCCGCTTTGTGGAGGAGCACTATGCCGAGGAGCTGACCGTGGAACGCATTGCGGCCAGCGTGGCTCTGAGCGAGAGCGCCTGCCTGCGCAGTTTCCGGCAGATGCTGGGCATCACGCCCATCCAGTATGTCAAGCAGTTCCGGGTGGAAAAGGCCGCCGAGCTGCTCCGTTCCACCCGGCTCAAGACGGGCGAGATCGGGATGGAGTGCGGCTTTGCAGATGGCAGCTACTTCATCAAAACCTTCCGGGAGATCAAGCACTGCACACCCAAGGAATACCGCGCAAAATTCTGCTGAAATGTCTGAGATAGGAATCGGAGGAAATGATCCCCATGCAGCACAGTCTGACCCAAGGCCCCATTACAAAGAATATCCTGCTGTTTGCCCTGCCGCTGATGTTCGGCAACCTGCTGCAGCAGATGTACAACATTGCCGACACCTGGGTGGTGGGCCGCTTCCTCGGCGCGGATGCGCTGGCGGCGGTGGGCTCCTCCTATACCCTGATGACCTTCCTGACCTCGATCCTGCTGGGTCTGTGCATGGGCAGCGGCGCGGCTGTGTCCATGCAGTACGGCAGCGGCGAGACCGGGAAGATGCGGCAGAGCGTGTTCCAGTCTTTCCTGCTCATTGCGGGCATCGCCCTGGTGCTCAACCTGCTGGTCTATCTGGGGCTGAACGGCATCCTGTGGCTTCTGCGGGTGCCCGCAGAGCTTTGCCCGCTGATGAAGGACTACCTGCTCATCATCTTTCTGGGCATTGCGGCCAGCTTTTTGTATAACTATTTCGCAAACCTCCTGCGGGCCATCGGCAATTCCGTGGTGCCGCTGGCGTTTCTGGCCGTGTCGGCCATCCTGAACGTGATCTTGGATCTGGTCTGTGTCCTTGTGCTTGACTGGGGCGTGAAGGGTGCCGCCGTGGCAACTGTCTTTTCCCAGTATGTGTCCGGGGTGGGCATCGGCTTGTACACCCTGAAAAAGTTCCCGCAGCTCTGCCCGAAACGGACAGACTGCAGGTGGGACCGGAAGAACCTTGCCAATATCCTGAATCTTTCGGTGATGACCAGCGTTCAGCAGTCCATTATGAATTTTGGCATCCTGATGGTGCAGGGTCTGGTCAACAGCTTCGGCACGGTCATCATGGCGGCTTTTGCGGCGGCGGTGAAGATCGATTCCTTTGCCTATATGCCGGTGCAGGATTTTGGCAACGCCTTCTCGACCTATGTGGCCCAGAATTACGGGGCAGGCCAGCCGGACCGCATCAAAAAAGGGATCCGCAGTGCCGGGCTGACAAGCGCGGCGTTCTGCATCGTCATCAGCGTGCTGGTCTGCGCCTTTGCCGCCCCGCTCATGGGGATTTTCATCGACCCGGCTCAGACCGAGATCATCGCGGCGGGCGTGCAGTACCTCCGCATCGAGGGCGCGTGCTACATCGGCATTGGCGTGCTCTTTCTGCTCTACGGCTATTACCGGGCGGTCAACCAGCCGGGGATGTCGGTCATCCTGACCATTGCCTCCCTTGGCACCCGTGTGGCGCTGGCCTATCTGCTTTCTGCCACGCCGCTGGGTGTTACCGGCATCTGGCTCAGTGTGCCCATCGGCTGGGCACTGGCAGATGCCATCGGCATTGGGTATTATTTGAAGAAGAGTGCTTGCAAAAATGACGAAGCTATGGTAAGATAAAGAAAAGAATACCATGGAAAGAGAGTGTGCGCGATATTGGAGAACCGACTGGTGAGTTTTACGATGGGTGGAATGGCCTTTGAGTATGACGAACAAAAGAACCAGATCAATATCCGCAAGCATGGTCTTTCCTTTAAAAGTGCGGCTCGTGTGTTCTTTGACTATGACCGCATTGAGTTTTATGATGACACACACAGCGATGAGGAGCCGCGTTATGATACGATCGGTGATACTTCCGCAGGTAAAGTTTACTGTACGGAGGGAAATACACTGATCGGCAAGGTAAACGAGATCCTGTTTGTGGTGTATACAGAGCGCATCCGTGTAGAAGAAAACGGAGAAAAAACGGATGTGACACGGCTGATCTCAGCAAGACTGGCAACGAATTTTGAGAGGGGGCTCTATTATGGTAAATGTGAATAAATTGTCCGCAGAGATGCAGAAAGAGCTGGCTTTCACAAAAGAAGAGCTGGCAGAGCTGGAACAGGCCAAGAAAATGCCCATTACTTTTGATGAGGATTGCCCGGAAACGACTCCGGAACGTGCATTGAAGTTCCGGCGTGTCAATCCGCCCCGGAGCGTAAACGCCCACGGCGCATAACTCAAATAAGGAAATATCCCCCGCTGCAAAGCGTGTTTTGGCACGTCTGCAGCGGGGGATATTGTTTTTTCTGGGGTTCGAAGGGATTCGGGCAGAGGCTTATTCCCCCACGGCGGGGACGTTCTGCATCGTCCAGAGGAGCTTCTGGACATCCACGCTGCCCATGTGGGTGGGCTCCTCACCCAGACGGAGGAAATCAGTCTGCTGGGCGGTAACAGTCTGCCACTGGGGCAGGTTTGCGCCGTTGGGGTCGCCGGTCTTGGCAAAGTTGGTCAGGTAATCCACCATCTGAGCGCTGAGGGCGGTGTCCTTCTCAGTGAAGGGCCGCCAGCAGTGAGCCAGCGTGCCGAACCAGTACCACAGGTCGCTGGAATGCCAGGCACCACGGTCATCACCGGGGAGCTGGCGGTCGAAGAACCAGCCATAGCTGTCGGCGTTCCGGGCGCACCAGTCCTGGGCCATCTGGTAGAGGTAGGGCGGAACGATATCCTCGCTGGTGAAGCCGATGAGGTAAGGAATATGGTGCTGCTCATCGGCAGCCAGCGTCTCGGGGCCGGTCTTGACCTGGAAACGGCCATCCACCACAGGCTCGCAGCCCAGACCCTTGAACTGGGGCTGGGTGCGGACGGCATCCCAGGCTGCAAACAGTCTGGCGGGGGCGAGGGCACGGAACTCGGCCAGCGTGCTGCACCCGGCGGCTTCCATGACTTGCTTCCAGAACGGGTAGTGGGCCGCGGCAGGCTTGGCCGTCAGCATCTGGCTCACGCCGCCGCCGCTGCTCATCACAGCCTTGGAGAACAGCCCCCTGGTGATGGGGGAGAGGACGAGCTGCTGGACGCTCATGGCACCGGCGCTCTGGCCCATGATGGTGATGTTGTTGGGATCGCCGCCAAAGGCAGCGATATTGGCACGCACCCACTGCAGGGCCGCCAACTGATCCAGAAAGGCATAGTTGCCGGTGGATCCGGCTTCATCAGCCAGCGCGGGCAGGCAGACAAAGCCCATGGGGCCGAGCCGGTAGTTGATGGTCACAGCCACGCAGCCTTTGGTGGGCCAGACGGGGCCATCGAAGTGCTTCTCGTGGCCGCAGCCGCCGGTGAAGCCGCCACCGTGAATGTAGAAGATGACCGGCAGTCTGTCCCCGGGAGCTGCGTCAGCAGGGGCCCAGATGTTCAGGAACAGGCAGTCCTCGCTGTAAGTGTAAGTCTCGCCCTTGCGGAACTCGTTGTAGTAGAAGGCTTTTCCGGGTGCGGCGGCTTCGTCATAGAAGGCGCGGGGCTGGTAGCAGCAGGCACCGTATTGGGTGGCATCGTAGACACCGTCCCAGTGGGTGACGGGGATGGGGGACTCCCACCGCCCGGCGGTGGCGTAGCGGATGCCCTTGTAAGCGGCAATGCCCGGCCACTGGCAAGCCGTGCCGGAGATCACGCCGCAGGGCGTGGTGCGCTCAAAGCTCATGGGGAAAACCTCCTTGTCTTACTCCGCCGCTTTCAGGCCCCGGATGTCCTCGCCCGCAAACAGGCAGGGGACAAAGGAAGAAAGACGGCTGGAGATCTTTTCGGTGTATCGCTTTTCCAGCAGGGAACCATCCGCAATGTTGGTGGTGACGATGGTGGGCAGACCGGCTCCCAGGCGGTTGTTCAGCAGGCTGTAAAAAGTGGTGATGAAGTAGGGGGTGACGAACTCGGTGCCCAGATCATCCAGGATCAGCAGGTCGGCGGCAGAGGCGGTGCGCAGCAGGGTCTCGGCATCCTCGGAGGAGTCGAAGCGGGCGTTTTCCAGCTTGCCGAAGAAGTCTGGGCTGGAAACGTAGATCACGTCAAAATCCTTTTGCAGCACGATGCCCGCAATGGCAAGGGCGGCGTGGGTCTTGCCCAGCCCCGCATTGCCAAAAAGCATCAGGCTCTCGCTGTTGTGGTCGAATTCCTCAGCGTAGCTGCGCAGGTCCTCCAGCAGGCCGCCCATGTAGGTGCGGACAGGCTCACCCAGCTTCTCGTCCATGGTGTTGGGGTAGTACCGCAGCTCCATGGTGTCAAAACTGGAAATGGACAGGCTGGACAGCGCCTCGATCTCCTCCCGCCGCAGACCCTGCATCAGCTTGTGAACGCAGGTGCAGGTGCGGCCCTGCACGCTGCCGGTATCCTGGCACAGCTTGCAGGTGAATTTGGGCTCCAGCGCATCCGCAGGGCGACCGCTGGCGGCCAGCAGGGCGGTGAGCTCCTGCCGGGCTTTGCTCAGTGCGGCGGCGGCTTCGGTGCGGTCTTTTCCGGCAGCGCCTGCCAGCGCGCAGCGGATGCCCCGCACCCGCACCTCGTCCTCAGCGTGGCGCAGGGCCGGGATGGCGGCCTCCGCCTCCAGCCGGGCATCCTCGGCATTGGCGCGGGCAGTCTGCCGCCGCAGAGCCACCGTGCGCAGGGCGGCTTGATAAAGTTCCTGTTTGGTACGCATAAAAGCTCCTTATTCTGCAGGCGTGTCCATCTTTTTGCGGAGCGGACGGCGGCGGGCAGCGTTCTTGAGAAAATCGTTTCCGCTGGGCTCGGTGCGGTCCACCCGGAGGTTCCGGCTGGCACCCATCCCGGCCACCGGGCCCCGCACATCGTGGACGGTGCGCAGGCCCTTGGCGTTCCAGGTCTTGAGGATGCTGTTCCAGTACCAGAGATCCCGCTTGGGCCCGGCCTGCACGGCGGCTTCCTGCACCATGGCATCATCGTAGCCGTAGACCTCGTACCAGCGGGCAATGGCCTTGCGCCCGCCAAGGGTCAGCTCGGTGTCAGCAATGCCCAGCAGGCCGCTGACGTACTGCTCCCGCTGGGCGCGCAGGGCCAGCAGCTGGAGGTGTGCGTCGGCCTGTTCGCCGGTCTCCACACCCTCGGCCCGCCAGACCTTCAATTCGTGGCTGACGGCACCCATCGTCCGCTTGCCCCGGCTGGCCACATAGGCCACGCAGAGCATGACGGTCTCGGGTGCAAAGGCCTCCTGCACATAGAAGTTCACCAGTTTTTCCATTTCGGGGTGGGTCAGCGGGCGGGCAAAGCTGGTCTGGGCGCAGTCGATGAGGGAGGAGATCATGGGGTCGGTGCGGCTGGCCGCCGCAATCTCGCTCCAGGTCATGGGGGCAGGGGCTGTGGGCTCCTCGCCCGGGGCGGCGTTCTCCTCGTACCGTTCCAGCAGACCCGCACCGGCCCAGAAGGACAGGGCACTCTCGGCGGTCATCTTACTGCGAAGCTTTAAGTCGGCGCAGAGCTTCTCCGGGTCAGTGATGCCGGTGGCCAGCACATACAGAGCCACCCGGACGTTATATTCCTCCGCAATGCCCAGCTTGGAAAAGACCAGCTGCGGCACCGGGATGGTGTCACCCTTGAATTCTTTCAGTCGATAGATCATGGTGCACCTCAGTGTTGTATCTCAGCATCCGGTTCCGGTGCGGGCGGTGTCCAGGGCTCGCAGTCCAGGATGGACGGGTGGGCGCTCCAGCGTTCCGGTTCGGCGTTGTAGGCATCGTTCAGATATTGGGCGACTGCGGTGCGGCCCTCCTCGGTCATCGGGAAGATCTCCCGCCGCCGCAGGGCCGGATCGGTCTTGTCCAGCGTCCACGGCTCGGGCCAGAGATCTACCGTGAGGATGGCCTCTTCTTTTTTGGCCTCCTCGCCGCCGTCCGGGTCGGGGACGGAGCGCTTGCCCGGGGTGATGAGGTAGCGCATCCCGTCCTCGTTGCCGCTGAATGAGTTTTTGTTCTGCAGATAGTGCAGCATGGGCACAAAGATCATGTAGAATTCCTTCCATTGTGATAATCTATCTTTCATTATAAAGCAACTGGCGCAAAAAGCAAGTTTTTTCCGCCTGCCGCGTTCCGACAGAAAAAACTGTTGACAAAACCGCCGCACTTTGCTACACTAATGGAGCAGTCCTGCAGGGTTAGCTCATCCGGTAGAGCGACTGCTTCCCAAGCAGTAGGCGGCGGGTTCGAGTCCCGTATCCTGCTCCAGAAAATAGCGCTCCAACGTGTAGTAAAGAACATGTTGGGGCGCTTTGCATTTTGATGTACTTTTGGCGGGCGGCTTGTGCTTTGCCGGAAAATATGGTTCAATAGAGGAAAACAGGCGGGAACGCACAGCGACTAAGAAAAAACGAGGTGGACACAATGAATCTGAAAGAAGCATTCCGCTATCAGAACAAGCTGCAGGCCCTTTTGGACGAGGCCCAGGGTATTCTGGACTGCGATTCCAACGTTACCAAGGTAGCAAACACCTACCTGCGCCACAAGGTCATGGCAGAGGCTGAGGATGAGACCATTATGGACGTGGCACAGACCGAATACGCCGAGCAGATCACCGACATTGCCCGGTTCATGCTCTACCTGCTGGAGGAGAAGGGCCGCCTGTTCGCCGCCATCCGCAAGGCAAAGGATGCGCTGGACATGGATATGGACAGCGAGGTCAGTTTGAACGCTGCGCGGCAGAGCGTGGCGCGCACCTTCAAGCGAATGAACGATCTGCGCAGTTCCGAGCAGCTGCTTTCCGGCGGCGGCACCGGCTACCGCTTTAACGCCGAGGGCAACCAGATCTCCTACTGCTGCGATGTAAAGCGGGTAACCACCATCAACTACGACCGCAAGGTCATTCACGCTGCGCTGAGCAAGCTGAACCGGCAGGCAGACGAGACCTCCAACCGGCTGGACCTCTGCCTTGTCACCTCCAAGGTGGACTACACCGTTCCCTTTGATGTGAATGCCAGCTTTGCCGAGGCGTTTGAGACGTATCTGGAAAGCGCCAATCGTTAAACCACGCTCTACCGGCTATTTTGGGTGCGGCAAGCGCCGGGGACGCGGCTGCCGGTTCAGGTGCAGATGAACGATAACGCTGCACAGTTCCGCAAGGAAGTTTCGGTCCGGTTCACCTTACGAGCCAGCATAATTGAAAAAATCTTGCGTTCGGCTTTTCCGCCACCGCCAGACGTTTCTTCGCCGAAACCGTCCTTTGCCCTTTCCCGCATTCCTGCTACCGTGCTTACGTCTCCATGGGCAGGCAGGCAAGCCACCCTTTCTGAATTTGCCCCGCAGACTGCTGCGGGAGCATTTTTCCGCCTGTGGGGCGGGTGCACTGCATCCCCCATTTTACAGGCAGAGCAAATGGCAGAAGCTGCCCTGGATGCTTGCCGTATCCAAAATGGCCGGTGCAAAACCGGAGGGATAAGCGATGAAGTGCTGCAGCCCCGGCGGTAAAAAACTGCCGGGGCTGCAATTCTTGGAGGGAGTCGTTCGTATTCCAGACAAAGCAACTGAATTTAGACAAAGACGAGGTATGATCATGTCAACCAAACCGATTCGTCCCGCTGCCGCAAATTGCATTGACCTGAGTGCAGCAGCACTTCATATCATTGCTATGGCGCTGATGCTGATGGATCACCTGTGGGCGACCCTTCTGCCGGCGCAGGAGTGGCTGACCTGTGCCGGGCGGCTGGCGTTCCCTATCTTTGCATTTATGGCAGTGGAAGGCTACTTTCATACCCGAAATCTGAAGCGTTATGCACTGCGGCTGCTGTTGTTTGCACTGCTTTCGGAAGTGCCCTTTGATCTGATGTATGGCGGGACATGGTTCTACCCGGTGCACCAGAACGTGATCTGGACGCTGCTGCTGGGGCTTCTGGGGGTGCATCTGATGGAAACGGTGCGCAAAAAGCAAAAGCTCTGGGTCTCGCTGCCGGTGTGCGCCGCAGTGGCAGCAGCAGGGGCGCTGCTGGGAACGCTGGGCATGACAGATTACTACGGTGCCGGTGTGCTGACCGTGTTCGCTTTTTACATTTTCCGGGGCCGGAAATGGTGGTGCCTGCTGGGACAGGTGCTGACCCTGTACTGGATCAACGTGGTGCTTCTGGGCGGGCTGATGTACCCCATCCGGCTGTTCGGCATGGAGTTTGAGCTGTGTCAGCAGGGGCTTGCGCTGCTGGCACTGGTGCCCATCTGGCTGTATCGCGGGCGGCAGGGCTGCCACAGCAAACCGTTCCAGTATGCCTGCTACGCCTTTTACCCGGTACACATGCTGCTGCTTGTGCTGGCGCTGAATTTCGCAAACCGATAAGAGCATAATGGTATCCCGGGTGGAATTTATTCCTCACCTTCCTGAGTCTGCTCTGTGGGCTTGATGGTCTTGACCCGCAAGGTGAAATACAGAAGATGGCAGACCCACACCACTGCAATGCAGATCCTGCCGATGGGAGCATTTTTCATACAAAGAAAACCGATCGCCATGACAGCGGTGACCATTGCAATGATCTTGCATTTTGTTCCTGCTGTCATGGCTTTTTTCTGAACAAAGCTGTCAAGATGCATTTTGTGTGCGCTTTTCTGCGGAACGAAAGCGTGGTATACTGAATGGAACACCCGCAGGAGGTAAAATGCCCCATGAAAAAAGATAAATCATTCCGCCCGGACCGGGTCCTCTCCTATTTCAGGGTGGAGTGGTTCCCGCTGCTCCTTGTGACCCTTTCGGGCCTTGTCTATAACATCGGTCTGCTGGCCGCGCCGTGGTTCGAGGGCCGGTTGGCCCAGTGCCTGGCGGATATCCTGGGCGGCAGTGAGACTGCTGCCCAAATGGCGCTGCTGGTGCTGGCCTACATTGCGGTCACACTGCTGGTGCAGGCGGCGCGCTTCATCAAACGTTTTTATGTGCGCCGCTTTGCCAACAACATCAACCGCCGGATGAAGGGCATCCTGTACGCCAATCTGGTGCGGCAGAGCCGGGCCGCGCTGGAAAAAGAGGGGGCCGGTGAGCTGATGACCAAGGCCATCGCCGATGTGGACGACTGCGTGGAGGGAATGCGCAAGTTCACCACGGAGGTGTTCGACACCGGTGTGGCGCTGGCGGGCTATGCGGCCATGCTGCTGGTGTACGACTGGCGGCTGGCGATCCTGGGCCTGCTTTTTACTCCCGTGTCCTATGTCTGTGCGGCAGGGATGAAAAAGCCAGTGCAGCGCGCCGGTGCAGCTTATAAAAAGGCCGCCGGTGCCCTGAGCAGTGCCACGCTGGACCGTGCCCGGAATGCCGTGACCTACCGCATCTACGGCTGCGAGGAGGCCCGGATGGAAAAATACGAGGAGGCCCTGAACACCTACGAAAAGACTGCCGTGCGGAACAACGTGTGGCAGTCCGCGCTGCCGCCGCTTTATCTGGCGGCATCCGAGGCAGGGACCCTCTTCATCCTGTGGTTCGGCGCAAAGAATGTGCTGGGCACCGGCTGGAGCAGCTGGGATATCGCCGCCTTCACCACCTTCCTTTCCTGTTTCACCAAGCTGGTGGTCAAATCCTCCAAGGTGGCCAAGCTCTTCAACGCGGTGCAGAAGGCAGAGGTCTCCTGGAAACGCATCAGACCCCTGATGAAAACGTCCGAGCAGCTGGATGCCCTGCAGATCTCGGCGGCACAGGATGTGACGCTGAAAGAACTCGCCTTCTCCTATGGCGAAGAGCCTGTCTTTTCCGGCCTGAGCCTGACGGCCCACCCCGGCGATATCATCGGCATCACCGGCCCGGTCGCCTGCGGAAAATCCACCCTTGGCCGCGTATTTCTCTGCGAAGCGCCCTATCAAGGCTCGGTCTGCTTTGGCGGCAGAGAGCTTTCCACCCTGACCCCGCGCCAGATCGCCGCCACGGTCGGGTATCTGGGCCATGACCCGGAACTGAGCGCCGACACCGTGCAGAATAATGTCCTCTGCGGCAGCGAACAGGATGCCGTGCCGTGGCTTGCAGCTGTTGCCCTGAAGGAGGAAGTGCTGGCCATGGAAAAGAGTACGGAGACGGTCATCGGCAGCGGCGGCACCCGACTTTCCGGCGGGCAGGCACAGCGTCTGGCACTGGCCCGGACGCTGGCCCATCCTCGCCCGGTGCTGGTGCTGGATGACCCCTTCTCGGCTCTGGATCGCAGCACCGAGGATGCGATCTTTGCTGAGCTGCGGGCGTATGCCAGGGATAAGGTGGTGTTCCTGATTTCCCACCGGCTGTACCATTTCCCGCAGATGCAGCAGATCATCTTTATGGAGGGCGGCAGAACCACCGTTGGCACCCACGAGGAGCTGATGGCAGCGGTTCCGGTTTACCACCAGCTGTATGAAAGCCAGACCGGCCTGAAAGGGGGAGAGGGCGCATGAACATGAAAAAGAAAAATGATCACGGCGTGTTTGCTGCCGTCCGGATGGCAGCGGCTTCGCACCGCCTTCTCACGGTGGGCACGGTGCTGTGCGTGGCAACTTCGGTGGCGGCATCCCTGCTGCCGCCCCTGCTGCTGGCCCGGGTCATCGACCGTCTGACCGCGGGCCTCCCGCTGTCCTTTCTGGCCGTGCTGCTCTACTTCGGCAGCCTTGCACTGGAAGGTGTGCTCACCTCGGCGCAGGAAAGCCTGCTGGTGCTCTTTGGCCAGAGGATGACCCATGCCCTGCGCTCGGAAATGTCCCGGAAGCTGAGCCGTCTGCCCGCCGGCACACTGGCAGAGCAGAATCCCGGCGAGGTGGCCGCCCGCTTTTCGGGCGATGTGGACACGGTGGAGGCTCTATTCACTTCCGGCATCATCAGCATGGCAGCAGATGCCTGCCGCATCGTCTCCATCATGGGGGTCATTGCGGTGAAAAACACCGGCCTTGCGCTGATCCTGCTGCTGGTGCTGCCGCTGTTTGCCGTGTTCACCCGTTATGTCCAGAAGCGGATGCTGGCCGCGCAGCTGGACAACCGCCGCGCGGTCGCCGCTGTCTCCGGGCAGGTGCCCGAGACTCTGCACAACATCCGCACCATCCGGGCGCTGGGGCTGGAGGATTACATGGAGCGCCGGTATGACCGGTGCATCGGTGACAGCTATGCCGCCATGGAGCGCACCAATTTTTATGATGCCGTCTATTCGCCGGTGGTGCTGCTGCTGAATGCCGCTGTGGTCGGCAGCGTGATGCTGCTCTCCGCTTCGGGGAACGCACAGCTCCTGACCCTGTTCGGTATGTCGGTTGGCACTTCGGTGGCCGTCATCAACTACATCTCCCGCATCTTCGCCCCCATCGAGAGCCTGGGCATGGAGATCCAGACCATTCAGTCGGCCATGGCGGGTGTCAGGCGCATCGATGCCTTTCTCGACCAGCCGGAGCGCACGATCCCTCCCGCGCGCAGGGAGGCTGCCCGGGGCGATGTGGAATTTGCGCACGTCACCTTCGGCTATGGGGAACGGCACGTTCTGAAGGATTTTTCCATGACCGTGAAACAGGGGGAGCAGGTCACGCTGGTGGGCCGCACCGGTGCGGGCAAGAGCACCGTGTTCAAGCTCCTGCTGGGCCTGTATCAGCCAGAGGCCGGTACGGTGACCATCGGCGGCGTGAAGGTGGGGGACATCACCGACCGGGAGCGCCGCACCTGCATCGGCTGTGTGGAACAGCATTTCTCCCGCGTGCCGGGCACCGTGCTGGAACAGATCACGCTGGGAGACCCGCAGATCACCGGGGAAATGGCAAGGGCTGCCGCCGCACTGGCCGGGATCGATGCTGCCATCCGGGCTCTGCCGGAGGGCTATGACACTGTCTGCACCGAGGGCATCTTCTCGCAGGGAGAGTGGCAGCTGCTGTCCATTGCCCGTGCCGCTGCCGCAGACCCCGCCGTGCTGCTGCTGGATGAGATCACCGCCAATCTGGATGCCGAAACCGAGGCCCGCGTGCTGGAGGCTCTGCGCCGCGCGTCCGCGGGCCGCACGGTGCTCTCCGTCTCCCACCGCGTTTATGAGGATCTTGGCGGCAGAACGATCGAGATCAGGACCCGGGAATAACACAAAGAACGCCCCCTGTGTGCCTGCTGCGGCGCACAGGGGGCGTTCTGGTATGCTCAGTTCTTTTCGATGTAGACGCTGGTGGAGGGGAAGGCGAAGTCCACGCCGTCTGCCTGCATCACGTCCATGATGTTCAGGTTCAGATCATTCTGCTGCTGCAGGAAGGTGGCATAGACGTTGGTGGTCAGGTAGGCCGAGATGAGGATGTTGATGCTGGAATCGCCAAAGCTGGTCAGCCGGACGATGTTGGTGCCCTTGTTGGTGTAAGGGCTGTTGTCCAGCATGGCCTGCAGGTCAGCCATCAGCTTTTCCAGCTGGGCACGGGTGGTGCCGTAGGTGACACCCAGCGTGAACTTATAGGGCCGCATGGTGCGCAGGGCTGTGTTCTGGACAGTGGAGGCGCAGATCTGGCTGTTGGTGATAATGACCACGCTGTGATCCATGGAGCGGATGCGGGTGGAGCGGAAGTTGATGTCGATGACTTCGCCCTCCACATTACCCACGGTGATCCAGTCGCCGATGGAAAAGGGTTTGTCCAGCAGGATGACGATGCCGCTGAACAGGTTGCTGGCGCTTTCCTGCGCGGCCAGCGAGATGGTCAGGCCCACAAGACCGGCACCGGCTACGATGCTGCCGATGGGGAAGCCGACGATCTGCGCGCAGGTGGCAACACCCAGAATGATGACCAGCACCTTGTAGGTGGTGTCCAGCAGGGAGCGCAGGGTCTTGTTGCTCCGGATCTCCGGGCTGCAGGAGGCCAGCAGCAGGTCGGCTACCTCAGAAGCATTGTACAGGCCCTGACAGAACAGGAGGGTCGCTGCAATCTTATAGGCCGTGAACAGAAACTTTGTCAGGCCCGGAATGGCCCACGGCAGGCTGGTCAGGGCCAGATACAGGCCGCTGTAAAAGGCCATCCGCGCCAAAGGGCCCTGTAAGCTGCGCAGGAGGATGGGCGTGGCGGCAAAGTGCCAGCTGCGGGCCTGCAGAGCAGGAAAGATCTTCCGGCGCAGCAGCCAGCCGACCAGGAGCCCCGCAAAAACGATGACAGCGGCGCAGACAGCCCGGGCAGCCAGCGCCCACCAGCCCTCCAGCAAAAAAGGCCCGATCTCGAACCCGAGGTCACGAACGGTAAAAATCATGGCAAAAAGCTCCTTGTATCAGAAATTGTAACATCCTGTCCCACAGTATACCATATCCGGCCCGTGCAGGGCAAATAAAAAAGGGGTTGACAAGGCGGAGCAGCCGCGTTATACTCTTGGCCAGAAAGTTCGTTTCAGGGCGGGGTGAGATTCCCCACTGGCGGTACAGCCCGCGACCACCCGCAAGGGTGCTGACCCGGTGAGACTCCGGGGCCAACGGTATAGTCCGGATGCAAGAAACGGCAGGCAATACGATTTGTCTACGCGCCCTGTTGCAGTGTTTGCTGCGGCAGGGCGCGTTTTTGATTGTCTTCCCGGTTCCGAACCATGCGAAAGGGGCTTTCCAATCTATGATTTGGGGTAAAAACGCCCCGGGAGGATATTACCATGAAGAAAAACACGACCCGCAACCTGACCGTTGCCGCCATGCTCAGCGCGGTGGCCTTTATCCTGATGTTCATCGAGTTCCCGCTCCCGATGCTCATCCCGTCCTTCGTCAAGATGGACTTCTCCGACCTGCCCGCTCTGCTGGGTGCCTTTGCCCTTGGCCCGGTGTACGGTGTGATCATCAGCTTTATGAAGAACCTGCTCCATGTGGTCATCAAGGGCACCTCTACCGCGCTGGTGGGTGAGCTGTGCAACTTCATGCTGGGTGCGGTGTTCTCCGCTCTGGCCGGTTACCTCTACAAGCACCACAAGAGCCGCAAGAACGCCATCATCGGTGCCGTGGCCGGTGCCGTGGCCATGGCCCTGTTCAGTGTGCCGTCCAACTACTTCATCACCTACCCGGCCTACGTCAAGTTCTACCACATGCCGCTGGAAGCCATCCTGGGTATGTATCAGGCTATCCTGCCCTCCGCCAACAGCCTTATCAAGTGCCTGGTCATCTTCAATATGCCCTTCACTCTGGTCAAGGGCCTGCTGGATGCCCTGATCTGCATGTTGATCTATAAGCCGCTCTCTCCCATCCTGCATGGCCGGAAGTGAGTGACAGAACAAAAAAAGAAAGGACGCGAGAGCGTCCTTTCTTTTTTGCTTTTATCGATTCGATTTAAGACAGCGCGCCCTTTTCCAGCCACTTGCCCCGGGCAAGGCGGATAAGGAACAGCAGGCCCCGGATGCTCAGTTCGCAGCACATGGCACCCCAAACGCCCATCAGGCCCAGCCGGGGAGCCAGCAGGAACGCCAGTGTCAGCCGGATGCACCACATGCTGAATATGTTCAGCACAAAACAGGAGGTGCTGTCGCCCGCACCCTGCATGGCACCGCTGGCCACGATGGAAGCGCCGAACATGGGTTCGGCCCAGGCTTCGATGCGCAAAACCTGAGCACCCAGAGCGATGACAGCCGCATCGGTGGTGAAAAGGCTCATCAGGGTGGGGGCAAAGATCCACAGACCAACGCCGGAAAGGGCCATGACCCCCATGCCAAGGCCGGTGCACAGCCAGGCAAACCGCTTGGCCATATCCTTCCGGTTGGCACCCACGGCCTGGCCGATGAGGGTGACAGCTGCGCTCTGGATGCCGTAGCCTGCCATGTAGCACAGGCCCTCGGCGTTGACAGCCAGGCTGTTGGCGGCAATGGCCACGGTACCCAGGCCGGCCACGATGCGCACTAACACCACCTGCGCCAGAGAGATGGCGGCACGTTCTCCCGCCAGAGGACCGCCGACCCACAGCAGGTTCCGCAGGCAGGAGCGGGTGATCTTCCAGGGGGCAGGCTTCCGGATGCAGAGGGGGCCTTCCCGCAGCAGCAGGATGGCCAAAGCCAGCAGGCCGCCCACCACAGTGGCCAGGGCGGTGCCCAGGGCTGCGCCGGGCACACCCAGCCCGGCACCCCAGACGGTGATGCCCCACAGCGTCCGGGTGGGGTTGATGAGGAAGAAGTTGAAGATGGCATCCAGCACGCAGACCAACACGCTGATGAGGCTGGCGGTCAGGGCGTTGCCTGCCGCCCGGAGGATGGAGAGGTACAAGCCCATGGCCATGGTGAAGGGCAGCGCCGCTGACCAGATGGCAAAGTAGGCTGTGGCGTTTGCCCGCAGGGAGGGGTCAGCTCCCAGCCACCCCGGCAGAAAGGGGCTGATGCCCAGGCCGAAGAGAGCGGCACCCACGCCCAGGATCACATTGAATAGCATGGCCTGCCGCAGCACGCTGCGGGCATCATCCTGCCGGTCGGCCCCCAGATACTGGGCGATCTGGATGGAGAGGGCAGTGTACAGGCCCACCAGAACACCGTGGAGCAGCCAGGTGCTGGAGCTGACGATGCCGATGGAAGCGGTAGCTTCTGCACCGATGTGGCCCACCATGGCAGCATCGATGTATCCCATGGCAGTGACCACCAGCTGCTCCAGAATGGAGGGGATGCTCAGCGCCAGAGCCACCTGGGCCGTCTGGCGGGAGGGGATGGTCTCACCCTGCCGCATCCGGGCCGAAAGCTGTTCAAGTGAAAGTTTCATGTCTTCTCCTTTTTCTCCGATTTTCCTGTGAGACAAAAAAATACCCTCGAAAGGGCGTTTGTCCTCCCATTATAGACAGGGGGGCGAAAAATGTCAACCCATCAGCCCATGGGGTAGCCATTGCCCCAGAGATTGATTTTTTGGCCCGGGCGTGATACACTTCATTTGTATCCAGCCGTGAAAGAACAGGAACGGCCTCTGCCGCTCCGGGAAAGAGGAAAAAACTATGCTTCAACTGCTTTCTGGCAACCCGCGCACCGTGGATGCGCTGGGCTTTCTGCTTGCATTTGCGCTGACCGCGCTGATGGACTCGGTGTTCCACGATAAGCTCCCCCACGACCATGGCCGTGCGTTTGCCGTGAATGGCGAACTCTCCAAGGGCAAGGCCCGGGGTTCCGGCCTCATTTTTGTACTCTGCATCGCACTGGTCACGCTGGCCGTGGTGCCTTTTAAGGCAGAGTACGTCATCTACACCGTCCTGCTCATTGCGTCCATGCTCTCCGGCTATTTTGACGATGCCGCCGAGACCGCCTGGAACGAGTACAAAAAGGGCCTGATCGATCTGGTCATCGCCGTTGTGGCGGGCGTGACCTACCTGAACTTCAACGGCACGGAGGTCAACTTCCTGAGCTGGAGCTTCAGCCTGCCCTATGCCGTCTACCTCATCTTGATCATCGTCCTGATCTGGGCCAGCATCAATGTGGTCAACTGCACCGACGGCGTGGACGGCCTTTCCGCCAGCCTTGCCGTGGTCAGCATCGGCACCTTCCTGCTGGCCTACTGGGAGGAGCTGGGGGATTACGCCACCGCAGGCATCGTGTTCATTGGTGCCCTGCTGGCCTACCTGTGGCAGAACGCCAAGCCTTCCACCCTGCTGATGGGTGACGCGGGCAGCCGCGCCATGGGCTTCTTCCTGGCCGTTCTGGCCCTCAAGAGCAGCCATCCCTTCGCCTTTCTGCTGGCCGCGCTGGTGTTCATTGTGGACGGCAGCCTGGGCATCCTGAAGATCAGCTTCAAGCGGTTTTTGCACATCTCCATCCTCAAGAACACCCTGACCCCGCTGCACGACCATGTGCGCAAGCGTCTGGGCTGGAGCGATGAGCAGGTCGTGGCCCGCTGGCTCATCCTGCAGGCAGTGGCATCCGCCTGGCTGCTGCTGTTGGTGCGGTAAAACAGAAAAGGAAATGCAGCGCCCGCACAGGAAAGCTCCTGCGCGGGCGTTTTGCTGTTCTGGTCCGGGAGGAAAGTTCCAGCTTCCGGTACAGCGTTTCCAGACAGGCTGGGTCGCGAATTTCCTGCATGAGTTCACCTCATTTCTTTTGTTTCATTGTGCCATGTGTCACAAACAAATGCAAGCAAAACCTTTATAATAGGGACGAAAGTGGAGGAAAAACCAATGGATTCTATTTTTGATCTCGATCATCTGTACCGCACCTATTTCAAGATGGCGCTGCCCTCGGTGTTCGGCCTGATGGTGAGCGTGGTGTATAACCTTGCCGATACCTTTTTCATTGCGCAGTCCAACGATACGGCGCTGATTGCGGGTGTTTCGCTCTGTGCGCCGGTGTTCACAGCCCTCATGGCCTTTGGCAACATCTACGGCCAGGGCGGCAGCTCACTCATTTCCCGCCTGCTGGGACAGGACGACCGTGAGGGCACCGGCCGGGTCAGCTCGTTCTGCTTCTATGTGGCCCTGACCACGGGCGTGGTGTTGGCAGCCCTGATGATGCTGTTCCGCGTCCCGCTGCTGGGCATTCTGGGTGCGACTGCTGAGACGATGCCGCACGCACGGGCCTATTACACCGTGCTGGCCATTGGTGCCCCGGCCACGGTGCTGAACTTTATCCATTCCAACCTCGTCCGCTGCGAGGGCATGGCCACCCAGTCCATGATCGGCAGCATCGGCGGCACGGTCATCAATATCATCCTCGATCCCATCCTCATCACCACAGTGGGCTGGGGCGCAAGGGGCGCGGCCATTGCCACCATTGTGGGCTACCTGTGCAGCGACCTGTACTTCCTGTGGCTGCTCCACAAAAAGAGCCGCTGCCTGTCTGTCAAGCTATCCCAGTGCCACGTCACGGGCAGGGAGCTGCAGCAGATTTTGGGCGTGGGTGTTACTGCCGCGCTGAGCAACCTGATGCAGAGCCTGACTGTCATTGTGATGAACCAGTTCCTCTTGCCCTACGGCAACGACAAAATTGCCGCCATGGGCATTGCCAGCAAGGTGAGCATGATCGCCCAGCTGGTGCTGGTTGGCTTCTCGTTCGGCGGCATCCCACTGTTCGGTTACCTGTACGGCGCAAAAAAGCGGGATGTGATGCGCAAGCTCATCCGCTTCTGTCTGACCTTCCTCGTCTCCATTGCCGTGGTGCTGTCCTTCATCCTCTGCCTGAATTCCGGGGCACTGATGCGGCTCTTCGTGCAGGAAGCCGGGATGATCGCCACGGGTGCGCAGATGCTCCGCTGGCAGGTCTACACCGCAGCCTTTGGCGGCGTGGTGCTCCTGCTCACGGTGCTGTTCCAGGCAACTGGTAAAATCATACCGTCCTTCCTGCTCTCCATCAGCCGTCAGGGCGTGGTGTTTCTGCTGGCACTGGTGGTCTGCGTACATCTGTTCCAGTATCAGGGCGTGCTGATGGCTCAGGCTGTGGCCGACATCCTGAGCGCTGCGCTGGCCCTTGGCCTGCTGGCGGCCAGCCGCGATATCATCGCAAAACAGTAAACACAAAAACGCCCGGAGGGCCGCTGAAAGCTGCGGTTCTCCGGGCGTTTTTCAGTATTCGATGCCTTTGCGCGCCTTGATGCCCTTCTGGTAGGGGTGGCGGCGGCATTTCATCTCGGTGGAGTAGTCGGCGGCATCCAGCATCCACTGCGGGGCCTTGTGGGCGGTCAGCACGCATTCCTGCGCGGCGGGGCGCTCCAGCACGGCCCGGCGGAGCAGGTCTTTGTCCACCATGTCCAGCTCCCAGGCCGAACCGGCCTCATCTAAAATAAGCAGGTCGGCAGGCTCGGCCAGTGCGGCGGTCAGGTTTTCGTTCTGCACGGCCCGGGCAGCGGCCTTTTCCGCTTCGTTCATCTGGAACACGAACTTCTGCCCGCCCTTGCCCCGGAAAATTTTTGCCCCCAGCTGGGCCAGCAGAGGGATCTCGCCGCTCTGCCCGCCCTTGAGGAACTGCACGATGACAACCCGTTTGCCGCTGCCCAGTGCGCGGAGGGCAAGGCCCATGGCGGCGGTGGTCTTCCCCTTGCCGTCGCCCCAGTAAAGATGCAGCAGGCCCTGTTCCATCATCCGTTCTCCTTGGTGTACTGCACGGTCTCCACCAGGTGCAGGATATGCTGCTCCGGCCAGTCCCGGGCATCCAGCACATAGCCGCCCGCGTTGGGGCCGCACCAGTCGTGAAAGCTGCGGCGGGGCACGCCAAACCGCTCCAGTGCGGCCATCTGGGTGCCGCCATGGGCCACGATGACCAGCCGCTCCTGCCCTTCGGCAAGGGCCTTGTCAATGAGGTCAGCCAGCGTTTTGCACACCCTGTTGCAGAAATCGCTCCTGCGCTCCCCGTCCGGGTGGGCAGCGTGCTCGTTTTCCTGCACCCATGCCAGATATTTCGGGTCCTGCTCCACCTGTACGAAGGTCTGGCCCTCGAACCGGCCGAAGTTCATCTCCTTCAGCCCGTCCACCGGAATGAGCTTTGCCCCGGGAAAGAACACCCGCGCCGTCTGGGCGGTGCGCTGCAGCGGGGTGACATAGACCACCTCCGGTGCAAAATCTGCCTGCCGCAGCTGGGCAATGCCTGCGGCGGAAAGGGGGATGTCCCGCTGGCCCTGATATCGTTTTTGCGCGTTGTACTCCGTCTGGCCGTGACGCAGCAGATAAATGAGCATAATCGTTCTCCTTTTTGGTTTGTTCTGCACCATTATAGCCTATTTTGCAGTTATTTTCCAGCCATGCTCTTGCAATTCTTCTGCATTTCAGATATATTGAGTGGGTATGAAATTTCAGGGGAGAGAAGTGTCAATGGAGATCCGGGATCGGAAAGCAGCGCAGCGCCGGGCGGGCATCATGGCCCGCAGGGGTCTGCCGCAGGCAGAAAGAGCGGCGGCTAATGCAGCCATCTGTGCCCGCCTTCTGGCCATGCCCTGCTTCCAAAAGGCAGAGAATCTGCTGCTCTACGCCGCTTTTGGCGGGGAGGTGGATCTTGCTGTGCTGGCAGAGCAGGCGGCCCGGCTGGGCAAAACGGTGGCCTATCCGGTCTGTGGGGAAAACTTTACCCTGACCGCCGCCGTACCGGGGCCGGACGGCTGGGAGGTGGGGGCTTACGGCATCCGCACACCGGTTCTGGAGCGGGCGGCGCTCATCCGGCCGGAGGCGCTTGATCTGGTGCTGGTGCCCTGCACTGCCTTTGATGCGGCCTGCCGCAGGGTGGGCATGGGCAAGGGCTACTATGACCGCTATCTGCCCAGGTGCCGGAACGCCGTGGCGCTGGGCGTGGCCTTTGAGGCCCAGCGGGTGCCGGAAGCGGCTGCAGATGAACAGGACCGGCAGCTGGATGGATTTGTAACAGAGAGGAAAGTATATCGTGGAACTGATGAATTTGAGCTGTGAAGGTTTTCTGGAGGAGCTGGCCAGCAAGGCAGCAGCTCCGGGCGGCGGCGGCGCTTCGGCGCTGGTGGGCGCGGCCGGTGTGGCGCTGGGCAGCATGGTGGGCAGCCTGACCGTGGGCAAAAAGAAATATGCTGCCGTGGAAGCGGACATCATTGCCCTGAATGTCCGGGCCGAGGCCCTGCGCAAGCGGCTGGAAGTGCTGGTACAGGCCGACGCGGAGGCCTTTCTGCCCGTGGCGGCGGCCTACAAGCTGCCGAAAGAGACCCCGGAACAGCAGGTCCACAAGGCCGCGGTGCTGGAAAAGGCACTGGACAGAGCCTGCGCCGTGCCGCTGGAGGTGATGACTGCCTGCGGTGAGGGTATTGCACTGGCCGCAGAGTACGCCGAAAAGGGCAGCGTGCTGGCCCGTTCCGATGCCGGATGCGCGGCGCTGTTCTGCAAGGCGGCCATGCAGGCGGCGGGGCTGAACGTGAAGGTCAACACCCGCCTGATGGCAGACAAAGCCCATGCGGATGCGCTGGAGGCCAGAGCGGAACAGCTGCTGGCCGAGTTTGTGCCGCAGGCTGACAGGGTCTATCAGACTGTATCAAATGAGTGAGGGGAGAAGAAAATGGCTCAGATCTTGAAGGGTGCGCCCGTGGTGGCCGCCATGAACGAAGCAAACGCCGCGCGCTGTGCCGCGCTGAAGGAAAAGGGCATTGTGCCTACACTGGCTGTGGTACGGGTCGGCGCGCGGGAGGATGACATTTCTTATGAAAAGGGGATCGTCACCCGGTGCGGTAAGGTTGGCGTGGAGGTGCGGCAGTTCCATCTGGCGGAAGATGTTACGCAGGAGGAACTGCTGGATGTGATCCGGCAGATCAATGGGGATGCATCGATTCACGGGTGCCTGATCTTCCGGCCCCTGCCAAAGCGGTTCGATGACCGCAGGGTCCAGGAGGCGCTTGCCCCGGAAAAGGATGTGGACGGCATCACGGACGGCTCGATGGCTGGTGTGTTTACCAACATGCCCATCGGCTATCCGCCCTGCACGGCGCAGGCCTGCCTTGAGATCCTGAAATACTACAACGTGCCGCTGTCCGGCAAACGGGCCGTGGTCGTGGGCCGCAGCTTGGTGGTGGGCAAGCCCGCTGCCATGATGCTGGACCGGGAAAACGCCACTGTGACCCTCTGCAATTCCCGCACCCGGGACCTGCCCGCCCTCTGCCGTCAGGCCGATGTGCTGGTGGTCGCCATGGGAAGGCAGGGAGCCATCGGGGCCGATTGCCTGCGGGAAGGCCAGGTCGTGGTGGATGTGGGCATCCACGTCAACGAAGAGGGCAAGCTCTGCGGCGATGTCCGCTTTGATGAGGCAGAACCCATCGTGGAGGCTGTCACCCCGGTGCCCGGCGGTGTGGGCACAGTGACCACCTCTGTGCTGGTGGGCCATGTGGTGGATGCCGCATCCGCACAGTAAAACAGAAAACAACAGGCGGTGCCGGAAATTTTCGGCACCGCCTGTTGTTCTCATACGGTTGCAAGCACGGCAAGGATGCTCTGCCAGCGGGGGTTCTGCACCTGCTGCGCGGCACGGCGGGGCGCGGAAGGTGAAACCGTGCGGGCAGGACGCTGGATGCAGTCAGCCGGTTGTGCAAAGGGGGAGGCGAGTTCGGCCTGCCACCGGGCGGCCAGTGCCATGGCTTCAGGGCTGGATTGCAGGGTGCGGCGCTCCGTTCCGGCCAGAAAATCGCCCAGCCAGCAGAGAATGGCCGCAATGGGCAGGCAGTCGGCGGCACGGGTGGACCAGTAGTTCCACTCGCCGCCCCGGCCCACAAAGCTCTCCACGGTGATCATGGCACCTTCCCGGGCAGATTGAGGCAGGCAGGAGCGGGAGGTGCCTGCCGCGCGGCGCAGCTCCCGCAGAATGATCTCGGTACGGCCCGCGTCCAGGGTGTCATCCCGGATGCAGGCGGAAAAGTCCGCACTGTCCAACAGGTTTTCGGCCCGGGTGGGGAATTGCCCTGTCATCTCGCCGGATGCGTTATGGCAGAGCTGCCAGCCCTTGCGGAACAGCTGGAAGTTCAGGTTGCGGCGGCCCATGGTGGAGTAAAACACCCGGGCGCGTCCATTGGGAGACTGCCGCAGCTCCAGATAGGCATCAGCGCCGCCCAGGTCCTGTACCTTGACGGTCAGGAGCAGGGAAGAATTGTTTTTTTGTGCGGACATGGCACGGTGCATTTCTTCAAAATAGCGGCTGGCATCCATAGCGGGTCTCCTCTCTGGTTTTGGATGATGTGTCGGAAACCATCCATCGGTTGTTCTCTGCCTGCATTATAACATATACGACAACAAAATACAACTATAAGTTTGACAAAAACCAAAATATTTTGGAAATCCGGGGATGCTGACAAACGGATTGGTTGTAAATGGAAAAGGCTTCTCCCGTCGGAGAAGCCTTTTGTGGTGGCAGGATTCAATCGCCCAGCTCCCGGATCTCATTCTGGATGAGCCGCCCAGCGGCGCGTGCCAGCTGATCCATGCCCCGGATGCGGGCGAGATTTTTGCCGTAGATGCGTTCTGCATCGTGGCTGGAGCTGTCCTCGCCCATGAACACGGCAGAAACACGCAGACCCTTGCGCTGCAGGTCGCGTACCTCAGCAGCGGCATCGTCCACGCCGTAGGAGCCGCCGTAATCACAACCCAGCGGTTGTTCCGGGCTGGGCGGTACGCGGCGGCTGTCGTTGGGGGAAGCATCCGTCAGCAGGATGAGCAGATGCCGGGGCGCGGGACCGGGGTCAAAGCTGACCAGATCGCCTGCCGCCCGCAGGGCAAGGCCGTCGCGGTTCCAGCCCGATGCAAAATACTGGTCGATCCCCTGCAGGCTTTTGTCCGCGAAGCCCTTGAGCACCCGCAGAACCGTATAGCCCCGCAGGCTGCAGAAGCTGCTGACCCGCACCGGGATGCCGCAGGCGGCAAGGCTTTGGGCCAGGATCGTGCCCTGCGCCGCAATGACCTCCTGACAGTGGAGCCGGGAAGCCGAAGCGTCCAGCAGCAGGTCCACGGTGAAGGAGGGCTGATTCTCCTCCTCGGCACAGCGGAACACCCGGCTGTCGTTCAGAAGGGGAGCGCGCCAGACCCGCTCCGGGTCCAGAGTGCCGCTGCGGGCGATCCGGGCATTGGGCTGCTGGTGGACCAGAATGCAGTTGCGGATCTGCTCGGTGAGCCGGAGCACTACGCTGCGGTGAAGCGCCCGGTTTTTGGCGTAGTAGGCGCGGTTGCGGTCGGCCTGCAGCTGAGCCTGCTCGGCCAGGTGCTTTGCCTCCGGTGTGGGGGCCTGTTCCGGGCTGGGCACGCCGGAGGCAAACCAGAGGCGGCACCCGAGGTGCGCCCCGGTGCAGAGCGCCTGCTCGGCCTTGCGCAGGCGCTCGGGCGGATAGAGGGAACGGCCAAAGCAGCTTTCAATGTAGGCGCGGTCCTCGGCGGCATTCTGCCGCAGGGTGATGTGGGCCAGCCGCTTGTCTGCCGTGGGGCCGGAGCCGCCCGCCTCCACGGAACCGGAGTGCTCCACGGTCAGACGGTCGGTCTTGATCATCTGGGTGGGCAGCGTTTTGGTGGCAAGAGAGGCCAGCAGCCCCTCCAGATGCAGATGAAGCCCCACTTTGTGCCGGATCTTGCCGTCAAACAGGGCAAACCTTGCAAACAGGCCCATCAGCTCACCCTTGAGCTGGCCGGGCTGGGGCGGTTGGGCTGGAGAAAGTGCCTCTGCCAGCCGGCTCTCGTAGGGGGTCATCACAGGCGGATGCCTGCCCTGTACGGTGCGCCAGCGGTCAGCCTGCATGGTGTAGACCAGCTGATTTTTTGCCATCCACTCCTGCCGCGAAAGCTTGTACTGGATGCCGAAGAAATAGTCCGCGTGGGCCCGACGCAGCTCGGAAAGGACCGGGCGGCGGGGCAGCTCCAGCAGATAGATCGCGCTTTCGAGGTAGAGCCATGTCAGATCGTCCAGCTGGCTCTCCCGGAGATCGCCGTCCCATGTGGCAAAAAGGTCGCGGAGCAGGTCATCGCCATAGTATTTGTGCACCAGCCCCACGACACAGTTCATATAAAAATCGATCGTGCCGTCGGTGTTGCGGGCCAGGAAAAGCGGCTCAAAGCCGTAGGCTCCCGCCGCCGCCCACACCTGATTGGCGGCC
>ERZ831634.1012-NODE-1012-length-32256-cov-8.492438_pt1 | contig 32256 bp, 30 predicted proteins | sample MGYA00519953_ERZ831634 | MGnify/ENA primary metagenome ERZ831634 (study PRJEB31850, sample SAMEA3708718) | human gut metagenome | biome: human gut; feature: human-associated habitat; material: faeces | place: China | collected 2014 ... | reverse complement strand
GCTTCTGGTGGGGCAGCTCCTTGCGCAGGATGCGCAGACGCTCCCAGGGGTCCTCGTCCAAGAAGCGGATGCAGGAGTCGAACGTAGCGCCGCCCCAGCACTCAACGGAGAAATACGGGATCTTGTCCATTTCGGGCAGGATGGGGCGCATCTCGTCCATGGTCATACGGGTGGCCAGCAGAGACTGATGGGCGTCACGCAGGACGACCTCAGTAATCTTAATGGGTTTCTTAGCCAATGTGATTCACCCGGCCTTTCTATTAGTTCATGGTGATGAGCAGGTCGCCGGAGTTGACAACGTCGCCCTTGCGCACATTGACGCTGGCAATGGTGCCGTCCTGCGGAGCGCTGATCTCGTTCTCCATCTTCATGGCCTCGAGGATCAGCAGGGTGTCGCCAGCCTTGACGGAGTCACCGGCCTTGACCTTGACATCCAGGATATTGCCAGGCATGGGAGCGGTGACGGAGACGGCACCGACGGCACCGGCAGGAGCGGCAGCAGGTGCAGGAGCAGCGGCGGGAGCCGGAGCGGCTGCGGGGGCAGCAACAGGAGCAGCAGCGGCAACGGGAGCGCCGGTGCCTTCCTCAACGGTGACATTATAAGCAACGCCGTTAACGGTAACGATCAGGTTTTTCATGGAAAAGTCCTCCCTATTTCAAGGTTGATGATTACAGCGTGATATTGCCGTGCTTCTTAGCCAGGCGCACAGTGCGCTTGCTGGCCAACATATCCAGAGCCTGAGCGACAGCGCCGCGGGCGGTGGCAGCATCGGCAATGGCGTCAGCAGCACCGTTGGCCACAGCGGCTTTGGCGCTGCAGACCTCCTTGGCGTAGGCGGCAGCCTTGGCCTTGGTGGCGTTGACAATGTTATCGGAAGCGAAGATCTCGTCCTTGTACAGAACGGTGACAGCGGCCTCGGGAGCCAGCGGGGCTACGGTGCAGCCCTGCACGGCAACACGCCAGTCGGCGCAGGCGGCAAAGACCGTGTAGGCAGGGCCGACGGCCTCACCGGCCAGTACGGCGACCTTGACGGTGGTAGCCTCGGCGTAGACACCGGCCATACGGGCAGCCTGACGGATGCCGCCAGCCTGATCGTCGCCCTCGCTCTTGCCGAAGCCCTCGGTGTTGACGACGGTCACAACGGGGATGCTGTAGGCATCGCACAGACGAACGAAACGGGCAGCCTTGGCGGTGCACTTGTGGCACAGGGCGGCCTTCTCGGTGGCCAGAATACCAACGGCGCTGCCGTTGATGGTAGCCAGCGCGGTGACGATGTTCTTGCCGTAGCCTGCGTACAGCTCCACAGTGCTGCCCTCATCGGCCAGAGCGGCGATCGCGTCAGCCGCGGAGTACTTGACGAGGTCAAGAGCCTTGGAGGGAGCGGCAAAGTCGAACAGCGCAGGACCGGCCAGATTGTTGGCGGGCAGCAGGGCGACGATGGAGGCGGCCTGCTTGGCGGCGGCAACGGCGTCCGCAGCGGTAACGGCGGCGACACCGGCCTTGGCGGCAAACGCGGCAGAGCCGGCGTTTGCAACCTTGTCCTCAGCGTTGAACGGAGCGTTCAGGAACAGCTCGGCATCCTCTGCCATGACACAGACGTCCGCGGCAGCGGCGTTGATGGCGTTGGTACCGGCGCAGGTACCGGTGACAACGGCGACCTGAGGCACAACGCCGGAAACGCGCGCGATCTCTGCGGTCAGGCGGGCGTTGGCGTTGAGCAGATCAAGACCGCCCTCGAGCTTGGCACCCGTGGAATCATAGAACGTAACAACCGGTGCGCCGGTCTCGGCGGCCATCTCCAGCACGCGGATATTCTTTTCAATATCCTGCACGCCGACGGGAGAACCGTCCTCAAACACGACGTAGGCGTTCTGGCCGTTTGCACAGCCGTAAGCAGCACTCACTGCGCCGTCGGTAAACAGCGGCGAGTAGGTGCCGTCATCAAAAAATGCTGCAAGGATCTCTGCCTTGCCGGGCTTATTTGCTGCCATACAGTTTCCTCCTATGGTAAAGCTGACTGTTTTTTATAAAAATACTTTACAAAAAATCCGCCATTTAATTGAATTATACTACGTTCGCGACGTTTCCACAAGTGGAATTTTGCACATTTTTCAGAATTTCCTGCAATTTTAGTCAGAATTTATGCGCTTTTTAAGGGGGCCGGGACGGCGGGCCGGGCTGGCAGCACGGCTCTCCCCTTTGCCGGCAGATTTCATGGCTGCGTTGCGCAGGGCATTGATCTCGCTCTTTTTCAGCTCACGGTACTCGCCGGGCTGCAGCATACCGAGCTTGACGGGACCTTCGGCGCTGCGGCGCAGGCGCACGACCTGCAGGCCGACAGCGGAGCACATGCGGCGGATCTGGCGGTTGCGGCCCTCGTGCAGGGTGATCTCCAGCACACTGCGGCCCGGCTCATCGACCACGACGTGGATAACGCAGGGCTTGGTCTTGACGCCGTCATCCAGCACAACGCCGGACGACATCTCGATGATCTGCTGCTCAGTGGCGCGGGGATTGACCGTGACGCGGTACAGCTTGCCGACACCGCCGGACGGGTGGGTCAGCATATTGATGAACGCGCCGTCATCGGTCATGAGCAGCAGCCCCTCGCTGTCCTTGTCCAGGCGGCCCACCGGGCGCAGCATGGCGGGCACATCGGAAACAAGATCCATGACGGTCTTGCGGCCACGGTCGTCAGAGCGGGTCGTCAGATAGCCGCGGGGCTTGTGCAGCATGATATAGGTGTACTGGCGCTTGCGCACGATGCGCTGTGTCTGCCCGTCGATCATGACCTTGTCATAGTCGGGGTCCATCTTGTCGCCCAGGGTGACCGGGTGGCCGTTGACCTTGACCTTGCCCGCAGCGATCAGGCGCTCGGCCTCGCGGCGGGAGCAGATGCCCTGGTCGGCCAGTACCTTTTGAATACGTTGTTCTGCCATTAAAATTTATACTCCTTATTCGGCGGGTGTGTCAGCACCCGGCTTTTCTTTCTTGATGAGCGCAGCGACCTTGTCTACCAGCTCCGGCAGCGAGGCTATAACGTTGTCAACGGCGGAGACCTTCTCCACCAGCTGGACGGTGCGCACATTGCCGTTGGAAACGACGAGGAATGCCACCGGCGTGACCGAGACGCCTGCGCCGCTGCCGCCGCCGAACATCTGCTTGTTGGAGCTGGGGCCGACGTCGGAGCCGCCGGACACAAACCCGAAGGTGACGCGGGAGACCGGGATGATGGTGGTGTCATCCACATGGATCGGGTCACCGATGATGGTCTCGGCGTTGACCATGTCGCGGATTTTTTCGATGGTGACGCCCATCAGACCTTGAATAGGATGTTCAGCCATTGTAAGTTCCTCCTTTTATCGAAAAAAGAAATCGTTTATGCCTTTGCAGCGGGCTGCAGCTGCGGGTCCTTCCACAGACGGTGCAGCAGCCGGATGACGAGCCAGAGCAGCACGGCGGCGCAGGACGTCAGACGGAACGAGACGATACGCTCCCCTGCGCGCTCACCGGTGAAATCCGGCTCGAGCCAAAGGCGGTCACTCTGTACGCGGATGTACTGCTGGACCAGAGCCAGCAGATTGTTGGCAAGCGCCATTTCGGCGCCGAACAGCTCGGCGGTGGTGCTGGCCTCGTCGGCGGTCACAGTCCAGAAGATGTCCAGCCCGGACACCCGCACCGAACGCAGCAGGTGGCGCCCCAGCCAGCCTGTGTGGCCCAGCATGCACCGGGCAAATGCTATCGGGTCATTGGACAGCAACTGCATAGCGGCGTCGATGCGCGTCGAGATGCCGAACGGCAGACTGCCCTTTTTCGCGCTGCCCTCAGCATCGGCGCTTTCAGTGGGGGCACTGTCAGCAGGCTTCGGCGCTTCGGGCTTTCCCTGCGCCGCGGGCTGCCGGGCGACGGTCTGTGCGGGCTTTGCGGCGGGCTTGACCTCCACGGTGACGGACGCTTGTTCGCCGTCCGCCGTCTTGCGCACGGTCTGCCCGGGCGGTGCGGCGGAGGCGGGCTTTTTCAGTGCTTCCGGCTGGCCCCTGCGCGGCCAGAGCGTGAAGTGCAGCGGTCCGTAGCAGGCCGTGGCCCGCACGCTGCCCGGGCGGTACGCAAACCGAACGCCCAGCGGTATCAGCAGGGCGACGAGCAGCAGCAAGAGCACCGCCAGCAGCACCCAGCCAATCAGTCGGAGAAGGAACAACAGAATGGCCATAAGCAATCACTTCCATTCCAGCTGACCGTCGTCGCCTTCCGTCTCCTCCGGCTCGGCGCTCTCGGCAGCCTCGCCGTGAAGCGGCGGCAGGTCGGCTAGACTGCCGAGGCCAAAGACGCGCAGAAATGTGTCCGTGACCTGGAAAGCTACCGGCTTGCCGGGCAGGTCCAGGCGGCCCGCCTCCTCGATCAGTCCCTTGTCCAACAGCTTGGTGACGGTGGACGACGAGTCAACACCGCGTACCTGCTCGATAAAGCTGCGGGAGACGGGCTGATTGTAGGCGATGACGGCCAGTACCTCCAGTGCGGCGGGCGAAAGCGGCGCGTTGCGGCGGGTGTCCAGAATGCGCTTAACCATCTCGCCGTAGTACGGGCGGGTCGTCATCTGCCAGCGGTCAGGCTCGAAGTACAGGATGACCATGCCGCTCTCCTGCTCATCGTAGTGCTTTTGCAGCTTTTGCAAAAGCGTGGTGACCTCGTCGGCGTCCAGCCGCAGGGCGTCGGCCAGGCGGGCGGTCTCCACAGGCTCGGCGTGGGCAAACAGCATGGCTTCAAGAGAGCCGAGCTCCTGTCGTTCTGTCATGGCGTTTTGTCCTTTCTTCTGCGGTGTGTGCGGTCCAGCTGCAAGGTGCCGCTGTCGTCGACCTTGACGCGTCCAGCGCGGATGAGCTCGAGCAGCGCCAGGAAGGTTGCTACGTTTGTGCTGCGGCTTTCCTCGTGGCTGAACAGCTGGCCCATTTTTTGCAGGCTGCCCTTGAGCAAGCCGCGCAGCATGTGGGAGACGCGGCTGGCGACGGAGACAAACGGCGCGGTGACGAGCGGCTCAAACTTTTCCTGCGTGGGCTTTTTCTTGCGGGTGCTGCGGCCCATCAGATTGAACCACGCCTGCACGAGCCAGTTCGGGTCATGGCGGCGGGTGTATTCGGCAGCGCCGACCAGCGGCATCGGCTCACGGGCTACAGTGTACAGGTCGCGGGCACGGCTGCCCAGCTGGGCGGCCACCTCCTTGCAGGCGCTGTACTCGATCAAACGCCCCGTCAACTCGGCCTTCATGCGCTCGGCCTCGGGGCTGCGCGGCAGCAGCAGGGCGCTTTTCATCTGCACCAGATGCGCCGCCATGTCGATGAACTCGCTGGAAATCTCCATCCGGTCCTGCTGCATCTCCCGGATGGCAGCGGTGTACTGCTCGATCAGCTCCATGATGTTGACATCATAGAGGTTCATTTTATTTTTGCCCACCAGGTACAGCAGCAAATCCAGCGGGCCCTCAAAATCTTCTATTTTAAATGTCAGAACTTCCGGCAAAAACTCAATACCCCCAAAGCAGTTCCACAAAGCCTGTTAGGTGCAGCATCAGCCGCCACATACCGTTGACAAGCCAGGACAACGGCGCGTCCAGCAGACCCAAAAACACCAGTGCCAGCACGGCCAGCATAATATATCGCTCATATTTCATCGCCCTGAAATAGAGCCGCTGCGGCAAAAACAAGAGCGCAATGCGGCTGCCGTCAAACGGCGGCACCGGCAGCAAATTGAAAATCGCCAGGCTCAGATTCATGGCTACCATATAATATAGGAACATCGTCAGCACGGGCACGGCGTCCCCCAGCCCGCTGTACCAGCACAGTTTGTACAGGATCATCGACACCCACGCCAGCAGCAGATTGCTGGCAGGCCCTGCGGCGGCGGACAGCGCCATGCCGACCTTGGGGTTCTTATAGTTGTACGGGTTGATCGAGACGGGCTTGGCCCAGCCGACGCCTCCCACCAGCATGCACAGGGCACCCAGCGGGTCAAAGTGGCGCAGCGGATTCATCGAGAGACGCCCGGCGCGCACGGCGGTGTCATCACCCAGCAGGTGGCTGGCCAGCGCGTGGGCCGACTCATGAAACGGGATGGTGATGAGCACGACAACAGCGCGCAGCAGATACTGCACGATCACCGCGGGAGACAACAATCCGTTCAAAAGGTAACACCACCCCATTAAAAGCTTAGTCTATTATATCGTAGAAACGGCGGCAAGACAAGCCCTGTAGGCACCGAAAACACAATATTTAGCGCCTGAATCAAACAAAAACGCAAAATTATGAAAAAAATCAAAATTTTTTCTGTCAAAACACTTGCATTTTCGCGCAGTATACGCTATACTATTAAAGCTATTGAAAAGGAGGTGCAAGCAATTATGGCCAAATGTTCTTGCTGTGGCAAGGGTGTCACGTTCGGTATCAAGGTTTCTCACTCTCATCGTCGGAGCAACCGTACCTGGAACCCCAATGTCAAGCGCGTGAAGGCGATCGTGGACGGTTCCCCGAAGTATATCTACGCCTGCACCCGCTGCCTGCGCTCTGGTAAAGTTACCCGCGCGGTCTGATTGGAAGGAAAAAATGCCGGTCACATCGTGTGACCGGCTTTTTCTCTTTTACGCTTGCTTTTTTAGGAGGTGGGTCTATGCTCCCCCGTGACCCTGTAATGCTGTTGAGCTATGTAAACACCCAACTGCGGGACCGCGACGCCAGTCTGAACGCGCTGTGTGACCGTGAGGAGACTGACCGTGACGCGCTGTGTGCGGCCCTGCGCGAGATCGGCTATGAGTATGACGCTGCACAGAATCGCTTTGTGTGACGCCGGTTCGAGTGAAGTTTGAGAGAGGAAGTTGAAGTACCCGATGAATTTTATCTTTGTCAGCCCGCATTTTCCCAAGACCTACTGGAATTTCTGTGACCGTCTGCACCGCAACGGTGTCAATGTGCTGGGCATCGGTGATGCTCCGTTTGACGAGATTCCTTGGGAATTGAAGCAGTGCCTGACTGAGTATTACCGCGTGAATGATCTTGGCAATTACGACGAGATGCTCCGCGCTGTCGCGTACTTTACCTTCCACTATGGCAAGATCGACTGGATCGAGTCCAACAACGAGTATTGGCTCGAGATGGACGCCCAGCTGCGCACGGATTTCAACATCAATACCGGTGCGAAGAATGACTTCATCGAGCGCATCAAGTACAAGAGCAAAATGAAGGAAAGCTACATCGCCGCGGATGTACCGGTGGCGCGCTACCATATTGTCAGCACACTGGCCGAGGCCCGCGCCTTTATCAAGGAGGTCGGCTACCCGGTCATCGTTAAGCCGGACAACGGCTGCGGCGCCGAGGCAACCTACAAGCTGCGCAATTTCACCGAGCTGAAAGAATTCTACGCCGAGCCGCATAACGTCCGGTACATTATGGAGGAGTACATCAACGGCACCATCGTCAGCTTTGACGGTGTGGCCGACAGCCATTGCGTGCCGCTGTTCTACACCTCCAACGTGTTCCCCACCCCGATGCTGGACATCGTCAGTCAGAAAGGCGACCTCTCCTACTGGACGCAGAAGTCCGTGCCCGCTGCGCTGAAGGATGTGGGCTTCCGCACCATCAAGGCGTTCGGCGCAAAGAGCCGCTTCTTCCACTGCGAGTTCTTCCGGTTGAATGAGGACAAGCCGGGTCTTGGCAAAAAGGGCGACTACGTCGCGCTGGAGGTCAACATGCGCCCTGCAGGCGGCTACACGCCCGATATGATCAACTATGCGAACTCGGTGGACTGCTACCAGATCTGGGCGGACATGGTCTGCTACGACGAGGTACGCAACGCCGAACTGGACGGCCCGAAGTATTTCTGCGTCTACGCAGGCCGTCGCGACTGCCATGAGTACAAGCACACCCATGCGCAGATCATGGCCAAGTACGGCTCCCGTATGCGGATGTGTGAGCGCATTCCCCAGGCGCTGCGCCTGGACATGGGCGACTGGATGTACACGGCCGTTGTGCGCTCCACCGCGGAGCGCGATGCGTTTATCCGGTACGTGCAGGAGCAGGCGTAACGAAAAGCCTTCCCCCTTGGGGGAAGGTGGCCCGAAGGGCCGGATGAGGGGCGAAGCGTCCGTGGCTGCCCGTGAATGAGAGGCCGTGGCAGGGCTCCCCCCCTCATCAGTCGCCTTCGGCGACAGCTTCCCCCTCGGGGGAAGCCTCTTACTTATATAAAACAGGAGCCTGACCGGCTGTGGTCAGGCTCCTGTTGGTTTATTTCAGCTTCACGCTCTTGTGGTATACGACCAGTGAAATGCCCGCCGTGATGACCTCGGTCACCCAGAAGGCGTTCCAGATGCCGTCGGCACCCAGCAGGCGGCAGAACAGCCAGGCCAGCGGCATGATGACAACGATGTAACGGCACAGCGAGATGACCAGTGACTGCACGCCCATGCCGAGACCCTCCAGCGAGCCGGAGGCGACGACTGAAATCGTCGAGACGATGAAGCCGACGCAGATGATGCGCAGGGCCGACGTGCCGATGGCGATGGTCTCGGCGTTTGAGCTGAAAAGCCCGATCAGCTGGCCGGACAGCGCCAGACAGAGCACCGTGCCCGCGGCCATGATGGCGGCACACATGCCCATGGACGTGCGGTAGAGCTTTTTGACGCGGTCATACTCCCCCGCGCCGTAGTTGTAGCCGATGATGGGGCGCAGACCCTGCACAATGCCGTTGGCGGGCAGGTACAGGAAGGTCTGTAATTTATAGTAGATACCCAGCACGACGACATAGCTTTGAGAGTAGACAGCCAGCAGCGAGTTCAGGAAGGTGATGAGCACCGAGGGCAGCGCCAGATTCAGGATGGCCGGTACGCCGATGGAATAGAGCTGCAGGGCCATTTTGGCGTCCGGCTTCAGGCAGCCGGAGCGCAGCCTGACCGGGATAGGGCTGACGAAGTAGACGATCAGATAGAAGATGACGGGGACCATCTGGCCGATGCCGGTAGCCAGCGCCGCACCGGCAATGCCCATTTTGGGGAACGGGCCGATGCCGAAAATCAACAGCGGGTCCAGAATGATGTTGCAGACCGAGCCGCCCATCAGGCCGATCATCGTGATGTTCATCCGGCCCACCGCCTGAAAGATCTTCTCAAACGACATGGCGGCCATGATGACGACGGCGAACATAAAGGCAACGCGGGAGTAGGTCACGCCCATGGCAATGACGGTCTCGTCGCTGGTGAAGGAGCGCAGGAACCGCGGCATGATGGCGGTGCAGACGATGGAAATCACGACGCCGTGGATCAGCGAAAGCACCATGCCGTGGGTGGCGGCCATGTCAGCCTTTTCTTTGTTGCCTGCCCCGAGATGCAGTGAGATCAGTGCGGCAATGCCGATGCTGAAGCCGATGGCGATCGCGTTGATGAGGTTCTGCACCGGGTAGACGAGGGACAGCGCAGTCATGGCTTCCTCACTGATGCGGGCGACAAAGAGGCTGTCCACGATGTTGTACAGTGCATTGACCAGCATCGAGACGACCATAGGCAGGGCCATTGAGGTCAGCAGCGGAAAAATCGGCTTTTCTTTCATGAAGGTATCGTTCATGGGCTCCTCCTTTTGACACAACAAAAACCACACAACGCTTTCCCGGAAAGAAAGCGCTGTGTGGCGAAAAGTAGTATCAGAACTGTAAAAATCCACACCTTATTTTAGGTGCCTCTATTATACAAACCAGCGCGGAATTTGTCAAGCCGCTTGCAACAGCTGCGCAAAAACGGTACAATAAAGACAAAAATCGTATTGCGAGGGAAAAGACATGAAAAAGCTATTGGTCTCCGGCGCAGGCGGCTTTGTGGGGGCACGCATCATGACCCAGCTGGCGGGACGGTACGAGCTGTGCGCCTTCCCCAAAGGAATGCTGACCGCAGCGGATGAGCAGACCGTGGCCGACTGGGTGCGGCGCGAGCAGCCGGACGTGATCGTACACACGGCGGCGCTCTCCGACACGGGCTACAGCGAAAAGCACCCGGACGAGTCCTACCGCGCCAACATTCTGCTGCCGTGCTGGATGGCGGCTGCAGCGCAAAAAAGCGGCGCAAAGCTGGTTGCGTTCAGCTCTGACCAGGTCTACACGGGCCTTACTGAGCACGGACCGTTTGACGAGGATACACCGCTCTCCCCCGCCAACGTCTATGGCCGCCACAAGCAGGAGATGGAGCAGCGCGTGCTGGATATTTTGCCCGATGCCGTGCTGCTGCGGGCGGCCTGGATGTACGACCTGCCCGGGTACGGCCTGCCGATCCGCGGTAACTTCCTGCTGAACCTGCTGACCGCCACTATGCGGCAGGAGACGCTGCGGTTTTCGGCGCGGGACTACCGCGGCATCACCTATGTGCGGGAGGCCGTGGAGCGGCTGACCCAGGCCATGGAACTGCCGGGCGGTGTGTACAACTTTGGCAGCGAGAACGACTGCGACATGGTCACGACGGCCCGGCGCGCCTGTGCGCTGCTGGACATCCACCCCGTCGTAGAGGCGGCAGACTGGCCGCGCAGCCTGCTGATGGACGGCGGCAGGTTCCGTGCGGCAGCGGGTGTCGGCTTTGACGATACCCTGACGGGTGTGCAGCACTGTCTGCGGGATTACGGTCTGCTGAAATAAAGCTGCAATAAAAAACCTGTACCGGCAAAAGCGGTACAGGAACTTTTTTACATCTCGCCGCGTCCGGCCATGGCACGGTACAGCGTCGTCTCATCGGCGTATTCCAGACTCGAGCCGACGGGCAGGCCATAGGCCAGGCGGGTCGTTTTGATGCCCAGAGGTTTGATGAGTTTGGCGATATACATCGCCGTGGCCTCGCCCTCCACCGTCGGGCTGGTGGCCATGATGACCTCCTTGACGGTGTCATTCAGACGGGCCAGCAGCTCCTTGATGCAGAGCTGATCAGCACCGATGCCATCCATCGGCGAAATCAGGCCGTGTAGCACATGGTACAGGCCGTTGTACTCGTGGGTGCGCTCAATCGATTTGATGTCGCGCGGGCCCTCGACCACGCAGATGATGCTGCGGTCCCGCTTCTGGGAGGCGCAGATCTTGCAGACATCGCCGGTGGTGTAGTCCTGGCAGATGCGGCAGCGGTGCAGGTCACTTTTGGCGTGCTCAATCGCCTTGGCCAACTCCATGGCCTGCTTGGGCGGCATCGACATGACCTGATAGGCCATACGCACCGCACTTTTGCGGCCAATGCCGGGAAACTGGGCAAACTGGTCGATCAGATTTTCCAGCGGCTCAACATTGTTGTTGAACATAGGCAGCCTCTTAGCCCAGACCCGGGATGTTCAAACCGCCGGTCATCTTGGACATCTCCTCCTCGGAGTCCTTGTCAACGGCAGCGGAGGCGCTGTTGACGGCGGCGGCAATCAGATCTTCAAGCATTTCAATATCATCGGGGTCGACGGCCTCGGGCTTGATATTGACGGCGGTGATCTCATGCTTGCCGTTCATCGTGACAGTGACCATCTCACCGCTGGCGGTGCCGGTGTACTCCTTGGCTTCGAGCTCCTCCTGCTTGGCGCGGATGTCGTCCTGCATCTTCTGGACCTGACGCATCATGGCGTTGGGATCGGGTCGGCCATAGCCCTTGGGCAGTCTTGCTTTCATGGTTGTATCCTCCAAAAATAATTATTTATCAACGATTTTTAAATCGACACCAAGCGCCTGCATCGTGTGCAGGGTCTCATCCAGGCTGACGGCAGCGGTGTTGTCGTCGGTCTTTGGCTCCTCATAGGGGCCGATACTGTACTTGGTGCGCGATACACGGTAGATAGCTTCCTTAAGACGCTTGCTGACTTCCCGGTTATTGCGGATATAATCGCGGAAGGCGTCGCTGCACTCAAACAGCACGCGCTTGCCGTCGCAATAGGCCCGGGTGCCGCGCAAAAAGGAGATGAGCATCGCATCATTCTCCTCCAAATCGGCCAGCACGGCGGGCCAGAAGGCGAACGGCTCCAGCGGGCCTGCCTGCCGCGGCGGCTCGGCCTTACGCGGGGCCGGGGCAGCGGGTGCCGGCGGTACCGGCGCGGGAGTTTGCTGCGGGGCGGGCTTCAGCTCCGGCTGCAGGAACGGCGGGTCATCGTCAATGGGCGGCGGTACATCATCCGGTGCAGCGGCGGGAACGCTCTGCGGCTGTACCACGGGCGGCACTACAGAGGGCACAGCCTGTACCGGCGGCGCTGCTGTGTAGGCGCGCGGCTCGCTGGCGAATGCCTGAGGCGCGGCGGGTGCTGCCGGGGCGGGCTGCTGGATGATAACAGGTGCAGCGGCAGTCTCGGGCTGAGTCAGCGAGAAAATCGCCAGCTCCAGCTCAATGCGCTGGTCAGTGCCGCGGCTCATTTTCTCAAGCGCCGAGCCGAACGCATTGACCGCACGGATGGCCTCCCGCTGCGGGAAGTCCCTGCGCTGGGTGTAGGCGGCCTCCTCCTCCGGCGAGATGCCGGTCAGAAGTGACGTGCCGCCCGGCAGCGCGCAGAGCATCAGATTGCGGTAATGCCCGGCAAGCTCCATGCAGAGGCGGCGCATATCGACGCTCTGCTGGCGCAGCTCGGCGATTTTTTCCAGTGCAGTGACGGAGTCCCCTGCCGCGATGGCGTCGCTGATCTCAAACAGGTAGCCCCTGTCCGTGACACCGGCCATACGGCGGACGAGCGCCTCGTCCACGTGGTTGTCGACACCGGCGCAGGTGTCCAGAATGGACAGCGCGTCACGCATGGCACCGTCGGCCAGACGGCCAATCAACTGTGCGGCGTTCTCGTCCAGCTCGATCTTCTCCTGCCCAGCTACGTAGAGCAGCCGCCCGGCAATGTCATCCGCTGTGATGCGGGTGAAGTCATACCGCTGGCAGCGGCTCAAAATCGTGACGGGAACCTTCTGCACCTCGGTGGTGGCTAAGATAAAGATGACGTGCTCGGGCGGTTCCTCCATCGTTTTGAGCAGCGCATTGAACGCCGCGGTGGAGAGCATGTGCACCTCGTCGATGATGTAGACCTTGTACTTGCAGACCGACGGCAGATAGGCTACCTCGTCGCGCAGGTCGCGGATGTCGTCAACGCCGTTGTTTGACGCGGCATCCATCTCGATGATGTCCATGACGGAACCGGAATCAATGCCCTTACACATTTCACACTCGCCGCAGGGGTCGGGGCTGGAAGTGTCCAGACAGTTGACCGCCTTGGCAAAGATCTTGGCGCAGGTCGTCTTGCCGGTGCCGCGGGTGCCGGTGAACAGATACGCATGGCCGATGCGCCCGGCAGAAATCTGGTTCTGCAGGGCCGTGACGATGGCCGTCTGGCCAACCACGTCCGCAAAGCGCTGGGGACGCCATTTTCGATACAGGGCACGGTACATCGGCTCACCTCCTGCAAAGCTACAAAAAACAGCGGGCAGAGCACGCGGCTGCGCTGCTTTGCGTACAGATGCAGGCTTGACCGCGGCACTGGGCAAGCGCCGCTTAATGCTGCTCGGTTCCCCGCCTGACATGGTTCACAGGCTGCCCATGCGCGGGACCTGCATCTGTACGCGAAACAGCGCAATTCAGCCCTGTCCGCTTTTAGTATTATACAATAAGTTTGGAATAAATGCAAGCGTTATCTTATATTTCGGGCATCTCGGACATCAATCTTCCTGCAGGCGCTGGACCATCTTGTAAAGGGTCTCGGCGCTGTTGAAGTTCTGCGGCATGATTTCGGATGCGGGGATCGAAATGTCGTATTCCTCATTCAGGGCCGAGATAATCTGCAGAATGTCGAAAGAGTCCAGGATGCCATCATCGATCAGCGTTGTACAGGTGGAAAAGTCCACGTCCTCTTTGATTTCGCTTAAAATTTCCAGTAAACGTTCCATTGGTATTTCTCCTTTTCAAATTATCTTACACAGCGGGTGTATTGATGGGATAGGTCGGAGTTTCGCTGCGTACCGGGTGCGGCGTGCCGTTCTGCCACAGAATGACCTGCGGCAGGTCACGGCTCAAAAACAGACCAAGTCCTTCCGTAACAGAGTAGGCACCGGTGTTCTCAAAAACAAGCAGGTCGCCGGGGCATAGTCCGGCCAGCGGCATACTGCGCACAAGAACATCGTTCGTAGTACAAAGGCTGCCGCAAAGTGTCCAGTCCTGTACGGAAGCTGCGCGGGCAGCAAAATGGCGCAGATGCGGGCGTTTCATACCCATGATCTGGCCAAGATAATTCAGGTGGTTCATTCCACCGTCCACAATGCAGTAGTGCTGCCCGCCGTGGTCCTTGCAGTCCATGGCGGTGGTCAGGTAATAACCGCATTCGGCGGTGTAAAAGCGGCCCATCTCAACGGTCAGATGGACCCAGTTGCTGACTTCGCGCAGTGCTGGCGCAAGGTCTTTGGCCGGGGACAGTGTGTCGGTAAAATCGTCGCCGTCAAAATACGGCACCGCCAGCCCTGGGCCGTATTCCAGTTCCGGCAGACGCAGGCCGAAGGTCTGCTCAATTTCAGCGTACAGTTCCCGCAGCATGGCCAGCTCTTTTTGCTGATTGACCAGCTTTTTGCGCTGGGTCCCGACAAAGTAGTGAATGCCGATAAACTCCAGATCAGGTGTTTCCCTGCGATGCGCCAATGCGGTGAAAAGATCCTCCTTTGACATGCCGAACTGACTGCCCGCGTTCAGCCGCAGCAGCACAGGCAGCCGTTTGGCGGCCTTGCGTGCAGCATCCTGCAGATAGCGGACCTGCAGCAGAGATTCCGCTGTGCAGGTGCCGACGCCGTCGGCCACGGCGCGGGCAATATCCACGGGCGTCTTATTAACACCCGAATAGATAACACGTGCATCCGCAGCATGCAGGCTCTCGCAGAGCGAAAGCTCTCCGGGACTGCATACTTCCAGCCGCGCAGTGACCTGCATCATGGCAGGCAGCAGAAATGGGTTGGCCTTGATGGAATAGCAAAGGTCGATTTCCCTGCCCCAGATTGCCTGAATAGCGCGCACGCGGGCCTGCAAAGCGTCAGTGTCAAAGACAAACGTCGGTGTGCCGTAGGTGACAGCAATTTTTTGTAAAGAAGCGTCGGTCATTTATGGGCTCCTTTTTTCGTCAGGGCAGCCAGTGCCGTGCGGTCAATTTTGCCGTTTTTATTCAGCGGCATCTCGTCCAGCTGCACAGCAGTATTCGGCTGCATAAAAGGCGGCAGACTTTTATGCAGCGCAGCCAGCAGGGCGGCTTTCTCACAGCTGCCCGTGTAAAACAGGTGGAGCCGCTGGCGTTCGGCATCAAACGTGCAGCAGGCACGGGTCACAGCGTCGCAGCGCATAGCGGCAGCTTCAATTTCGCCAAGCTCTACGCGGTGTCCCATGTGCTTGACCTGGAAATCCCGGCGGCCAATATAATACAGGCTGCCGCCTTCGTCGTAGCGGGCCAGGTCGCCGGTGCGGTAAATACGCTCATACCAGTTGGTGTTCAGCGGATTCTGGGTAAAGGCCTGCGCTGTGCGCACAGGGTCAGCATAGTAGCCGAGGGCAAGCGCCGTACCGGAAACGCAGATCTCCCCTGCCTGCCCGGGCACGGTGACAAGGGCGTCGTTCTCGTCCAGCAGAAAGACCTTCTCATTCGGAAACGCGCGTCCGATGGGCAGCGCCTCATCCGGGGCAAAATCGCGGTCCGGCAAAATGGCGTAGGTGCAGTTGCAGGTAATCTCTGTTGGGCCGTAGAGGTTCACGAACCGGGCGTGCGGCAGAGCGGACTTCCACTTCATCAGGTGCTTGATGGGCATGACTTCGCCGCTGAACAATACCTGCCGCACGTGGGAAGGTATACGGTAGCTGAAGCCATTCATGATGGAGACAAAGCACATGGCACTGACGGCCCAGACAAGTATGGTGACCTCATGGTCTGCCAGATAGTCCATGAGTTTTGTGGGCTGACTGAAATAAGCGCGAGGGATGATCTGCACCTTAGCCCCCATGTACAGTGCCGTGTACAGGTCTTTGACCGAAACGTCAAAGTCAAAGGGAGCCTGATTGCCCAGAATATCATTTTGTGTGATGCCGAAAATTTCGGCAAACTGCGGGATAAAATCCAGCACCGAGCGGTGGCTGACGGTGACGCCTTTTGGCACACCGGTGCTTCCGCTTGTGAAGTTGATATACAGAGGGTCAACGTCCACAGCCTGACGGCGGCGGTTTGCCAGCAGGGCAGCGTCCGCAGGCGCGGCCAGCAGATCGTCAAGCCGGATGATTTGCCCGCTGTACCCCAGCGCGGCGGCTGCGGCAGCGTGGGCCTCGTCCGTAACAAGAAATGCAGGGGCCAAAGTATCCAATACCTGCAAAGTGCGGGCAGCGGGCTGGCGGGTGTCAAGCACCGAGTAGCAACAGCCCGCGTAGACTGTGCCAAGCATGGCAGCAAAAGCGGAAACGGATTTTTCCAGGTAAAATGCCACAGGGCGGCGCGGCATCGTGCGGGATGCCAGAAAGCTGCCGGCACGGCGGGCCGTGTCGGCCAGCTGTGCCCAGGTACAGTCTGTCTGGTCATCCCCCACAGCGGGGGCATCCGGGCAGCGAGCGGACGTGGCTTCAAGCCAGTCCAGAATGTTTGTTTGCATAGAAAGCTCTTTTCTTAAAAGTTGGCATAGAGGAAACCAACGGTTTCATTGACGCAGATAAAGCTGAGGAGTACCATGAAAATAACAAGATAGTATAAAACCCAGCGCAGCGCAAGCGGCAGCCGCTGTACCTCTGCGTAAGGGTCGCGGCCTTGTTCCTTCAGCACACTATGGGCAAAGACCAGAAGGGTACTGATGATGACAAGCTCCCAGGCAGGGCCGGAGACTGCCGCGAAAGCGCCGGGTGCATTCGCGACCAATGCGGAAAAATTGAAATCTGTAAAGGTGTTGCGCAGGTAGATGCACCCCTGCACAAACTCATTGCGGTCAAAGTACCAGCCGATGTTGACGATGATAAAGGTCCGCACGATGCGAAAAACGTGCCAGCCGCGGCTTTCGGTAGGAATGTGCAGCGCCGTGTTGAGCTTTTTGAAAGCGGGCTCCAGCAGGTCAGCCAGCGCAATGACAAGACCGTTATACAGACCCCAGGCAAGGTAGTGCGCCTGCGGGCCGTGCCAGATGCCGACCACAGCAAACACAAGCAGGTTGGCGACTGCAGCAGGCAGCACACGGCCAAAATGCTTGCCCCAATGCGATGTGGCCCACTTGCCGAAGCGCTGCATCGGCTTGGTCAGTGCAAAGGGATAGAATAGGTAATCACGCATCCACGCACCCAGCGAAATATGCCAGCGCCGCCAGAAATCCCCCAGCGAGGTAGAAAAGTACGGCTGCCGGAAGTTGGGCATCATCTCAATGCCGTACAGCTGCGCAACACCCAATACCATATCAATGCCGCCGGAAAAATCTGCATACTGCTGCAGCGAGTACAGCAAAATGGCCAGCAGTGCCATAGAACCGGCCAGCTTGGGGTCATTGCCGTCGAGGATGGCGGCAATCGTCGGGGCGGTCAGGTTTGCGATGGCATATTTCTTCATTGCGCCGAACAGAAACAGGAACAGTGCACGCTTGGTACGCTCCCAGTTCCAGATGTGACGAGCAGTGAGCTGCGGGGCTATCTCTCCGTAGCGGTTGATGGGGCCCTGGATCAGCTGCGGGAAAAAGCTGATGAAAAGCAGAAAGCGGACGTAGTTTTTCTCTGCCGGGTGCCGACCACGGTAGCAGTCAATCAGATAACCGACGGCCTGAAACGTGTAAAAGCTGATGCCAAGCGGCATGACCAGCCCCAGTGAGGACGGCGCTGTGGCCGAAAATGCACCGGAGAGCAGCTCCGCAAAATAGGACCAGTATTTGAAGTAGCCAAGTACAAGAAAGTTGGCAGTCAGCACAGCAGCAACAAGACATTTTTTGCGGCGCACCGCCTGTGCTTTGATGGCCTTTTTTTCGTCCTTGGTTATGCCCGGAGCCTTTCGCCGCGCGGCGGAATCGGCATCCAGCTTTGCCAGCTGCAAGGCGCCGAGCCAGATCGTCAACGCAGTGAAAAGCAGAAAAACAAGGCCCTTCCAGCCGCTGGCGGTAAAAAACAGCAGGCTCAACCCCAGCAGGCAGATCCATTGGCAGCGGCTGAAAACAGTATAATACAAAATGAGTCCAACGCTGATCAGCAGGAAGAAACTCAGGGAATAGATTTCCACACTACACCATCCACAAAATTAAAAATCGACAGAACATTCATAATATCGCTCAAAATCGGCAGAAGAACCAACAATACGGGCATTCACGCGGAACTGGTAGGTGCCGTGCTCCGCCGCTGGGTACTCGGTCCAGGAGCGGGTAGAATACGCGGAAACCCGGCTGTATTCGCTCTCCCCCGGCGCTTTGACCCAGAACTCGTATTCAGCCTGTACGGACGGACCGTGGTAGGAACCGGCCAGCAGCAAAATCTTGTCCGGGTGAACCTCCGGCGTCAGGTAGACGTTGGTGATATAGTTTACGGCGGCCAGATATTCTGACGGCGTCTCGAACAACGATTCTACATCCTGCCCGGCGTCCAGCATAGCCAGAAACTTTGCCATGCTCAGGCTGAACGCATGCCCGCCGGCAGCATTCATGTGGGTGAAATCCTTGTGATAGTCAGGCTCTTTGTTCTCAAACAGCTCTGGCTTTGCAAGGTTAAAGTCATAATAGGAAGCCCCATACTGTGCTGCCAGCTGCTTGAAGTAGGCGTAGTCGTCAAAATACGTCTCGTAGCTCACGACGTCCAGCGTGGTCTTGGGCGCACTGATGAGCAAAAGGCGCGTGCCGCTCTCCTGACAGAGCTGCAGCATGGAGGTCAGCTCCTCAATGTGCTGCGCGCTAAAGTCGTGGGCGTTCTGGCTCCAGGTGTTCTCCGTGCCGACAGTGTCAAAGTTGATGACCGCGGTATCCTCCGGCTGGTCATGGGTCGCACCGCGCCGGTGCGGCAGACGATTCAGTACGGCATTCCATTTCTGTTGGATCGTAGCGGGCCAATCGGTGGGCCAGCTGCCGCTCTGCCAGGGAAAAAGCGCATTCAGGGAATCTGCACCTGTAAAGTTATCACGGCTGGTCATGTAGCGCAGCAGGTCAGCGGGCTTATCCTTCCAGGAATCCGTCTGCAGCTCTGCATATAAAAAAGCCTTTTGGGCTTTGGCATAGGGTTTGCCTGTCATGTTGGTCAGATCCATGACAAGGATCACATACCGGGGAGAATGCTCCCGAAGCAGGGTCTCCAGCGCGATCTGCGACATATCCAAGCTTTGGGCGTTTGTTGCCATCAGTGCAACGGTCTCCCCTGTTGCGGCGGCGAGTTCTTCTTCGGGCAGGGCGCAGGAAGCCAGCGAAGAGCCAATGACGGCAATGTCAATGGACTGCTTTTGGTGGTAGCTGCGCCACATGCCAAGGCTGGAACCGTTATCGGGCGGCATAAAGCCGCAGAAAATCAGATTTATAATCAGAAAAATCGCGGTGAACGCTGCGATTTTGGCTATGTGCTTCAAAAGATACGCTCCTAAAACAGACAAATAAAGGAAAATGTCCAAAAACAGTAAACATAACTATTATACATCAATTGGAACTTCCCTGCAATGGTGATTTGCTGACAAAGGTAAGATTTTACAATTGTGCAAAAAACCGCGTTTCTTCGTGAAACGCGGCTCTATACAATCAGCCTAAAAGCTGCTTGGCCAAATCAGCGCTGGCCTTGGCATCCTTGCAGTAGTAGTCGGCACCGATGTCCCGGGCGTAGTCGGGCGTCAGTACCGCGCCGCCGACCATGACCTTACAGTCAAGGTGCGCGGCATGCAGGGCCTCGATTGTGGCCTGCATATTGGGGACGGTGGTCGTCATCAGGGCCGACAGGCCGACGAGCTTTGCACCGGTCTGGCGCACGGCCTCTACGACACGCTCGGGGTCAACGTCGCGCCCGAGGTCGAGCACGTCATAGCCGTAGTTTTCGAGGATGACACGGACAATGTTCTTGCCGATGTCATGCACGTCGCCCTTGACTGTGGCAATGACGATCTTGCCCTTGCTGCCCTGCGCCTGGCCGGAGGCGGCAATTTTGGCCTTGATGGCCTCGAACGCAGCCTGCGCGGCGGTGGCGGCCTGCAAAAGCTGCGGCAGGAATACCGTGCCTTTCTCAAAACCATCGCCCACGGCGTCCAGTGCGGGGATCAGCGAGACATTCACTACGTCCAGCGGTTCGCGCATTGTCAGCGCGGCGTCCGCGGCGGCGCGGGCCTCGGCCTTCAGGCCGCGGCGCACAGCCTCAAACAGGGCGTCCCCGCCCGGTGCGGCGGCGCCGACCTCGGCCACGGTGGCGGCGGACTTGCTCGTCTGCGTCGTCTGGATCTGCACATCGGCATAGGCGGCAACGTAGTCGGTGCTCTGTAAATCCTGCGAGGTCAGCACGCGGTAGGCGCGCACGGCAGCCATCATTTCCGGCGTGTTGGGATTCATGATGGCAAGGTCGAGCCCGGCAGACATGGCCATCGTCAAAAACGTTGTGTTCAGGTAGCCGCGGCACGGCAGGCCGAAGCTGATGTTCGACACGCCCAGCACAGTGCGCACGCCCAACTCACGCTTGCAGCGGGACAGAGCCTCCAGCGTCTGGACAGCACCCTCCTGCTGGGCGCTGGCGGTCAGCGTCAGGCAGTCAATGTAGATATCCTCATTCGGGATACCGGCGGCGTTGGCAGCGGCGACAATGCGTTGAGCAATCGCAAAGCGGCCATCGGCTGTCGGCGGGATACCTCCCTTGTCCAGCGCCAGACCGACGACGGCGGCGCCGTACTTTTTGCAGAGCGGCAGAATCTTTTCCAACGTCTCCGGCTCACCGTTGACCGAGTTGACGATGGGCTTGCCGTTGTAGATGCGCAGCGCACGGGACAGGGCCTCTGGATTCGAGGAGTCGAGCTGCAGCGGCAGGTCGGTGACGGCCTGCAAATCCTTGACAAGCTGCTCCAGCGTGGCGGCCTCGTCGATGCCGGGCAGGCCCGCGTTGACGTCGAGCACCTGCGCACCGGCCTCGGCCTGGGCCACAGCCTGAGTGCAGGGGTAGGCGCTGTCGCCGTCCCGCAGGGCCTGCTGCAGCCGCTTTTTGCCGGTGGGATTGATGCGCTCCCCCACCACAGTGATGCCGTCGACCTCCACAAAGCGGACCGGCGTGCACAGACAGCTGCGGCGGATGGGAATCTTGTCAGCCGGGGTCAGCGGGCTGAAGGTCTCATGCAGCCTGGCGATAAACGCGGGCGTCGTGCCGCAGCAGCCGCCGACCATCGAAACGCCGATGGCGGCGTACTCCTTCATCTCGGCGGCAAATTCATCCGGGTCGAGATTGTAGCTGCCGTCGGGGTTCGGCAGACCGGCGTTCGGCTTGACAAAGACCGGAACACATGCGGGCACGCTGCGGCAGAGGCGCTGCGCGAAGGGCAGAATCTCCTTGGGGCCGAGCGAGCAGTTGATGCCCACGGCGTCCGCACCGAGACCCGCTGCCGTGACGGCGTAGCTTTCGACGGTGCAGCCCGTGAAGGTGCGCCCGCGGCTCTCAAAGCTCATTGAGGTGAAAACAGGCAGATCGCAGTTTTCCCTGGCGGCGAGGATGGCGGCCTTCAGCTCATACAGATCGGTCATCGTCTCCAAAAAGACGAGGTCAGCCCCTGCCGCCGCACCGGCGCGGATGACCTGTGCAAACTCATTGTAGGCATCCTCAAACGCCAGCGTACCCGCGGGGACGAGCAGCTCACCCAGAGGGCCGATGTCCAGCGCCACACACGCGCCGGTGGTCTCGGCGGCCTTGCGCGCACAGGTGATGGAAGCGGAAACGACCTCTTCCACCGTGTGGCCGCAGCCGGTCAGCTTCTTGGCGTTGGCACCAAAGGTATTTGCCAGCAGAATATCCGCGCCCGCGTTGGCGTAGTCAGTGTGGATGGCCGTTAAAACCTCCGGCATTTCCAGCGCGGCGAGCTCGGGCTTCTGCCCGGGCTGCAGACCGCGCGCCTGCAGCTGGGTGCCCATGCCGCCGTCCAGAAAAACAAACCGCTTGCGGTCAAAAACTTCACGAATCTGCATACGCTTCTCCCCTATCAGTCTTGTGTGAAACAGGTCGTGCCGCGCTTGCGGAACGAGCAGGTCTCCTTTAAATGGCAGGTCGCACAGCCTGCGCGGGTGCCGGTCACGGGATGGTCGGCAATGCCTAAAATGGCGGTGGTACTCTTGCGGGGGGTCAAAAGGTGCTGGGGCGTCACGGCCAGGCCGCAGCCGCGCACCGTGTCCGCCGCAAGGCAGAGCGCGTCGTTCAGCTCCAGCGGGCAGTCACCGTAGCCCGGCGCGTAGCGCCCGGTCATAAAGACGCCCTGCGCCTCGATTTGAGCGCGTATTTCGTTCTCCAGTTCGTCACAGACCTGTTCCAAAAGCACCGAGGCCAGCGCGTCTGCCGCGGCGGCCAGGGCAATGTCAGTCAGTTCCATGCGGCGCAAAAGCTTGTCTACCTCGGCCCCGAGGGTCGCTGCCAGCAGAAGGACCTCGTCGCAGCCCTGCAGATGGCGCGTCAGGTCGCTGCCGCAGTTTTCCAGCGGCAGGGCGGTGCGCGGCAGACGGCGGTACACCGCACGCGGCGCAGCAGCGGTCAGCATGGTCTGCTCGGCCTTGTCCAGCAGGGCCGCGGTGGCGGCATCGGGCGTCCAGCCGGACGCACCCATGTAGCGCAGCGCCGTGGCGCGGTCAATGACGGCGGGCTTGCGGCACTCCATTACAGCAGATCCCTGATGCCGTCGTAGACCTTCGCGGCCACGGCGGCGTCATTCATTGCGTACAGGTGGATGCCGTCTGCGCCGCCCTCAATGAGGTCGCGCAGCTGCCTGACGGCGTAGTCGATACCGGCATCGTACAGGCTGGCCGGGTCGTCCTGATAGCGGGAGATCATACGGGTGAACTCGGACGGCAGGCTGGCCGAAGAAAGCGAAACGGTTCGCTCGATCTGGCTGCGCTTGACGATGGGCATGACACCGGCAGAAACCGGCAGCGTGATGCCTGCGCGGCGTGCCAGATTCAGAAAGCGGTAAAAGTGCATGTTGTCAAAGAAAAGCTGGGTCAGCAGGTGCTCGGCACCGGCGGCCTGCTTGATGCGCAGGTTCTCAACGTCATGCAGCAGGCTGTCGGCCTCGGGGTGGCCCTCCGGGTAGCAGGCACCGTGAACGGAAAATTCCGGCTTCTTCCATTTGATAAAGGACGTCAGGTCGCTGGCGTGTTTGAAGTCGGGGCTCTCCGGGCGGGACGGGCTGCGGTCCCCGCGCAGGGCCAGCACATCCCGGACGCCGACAGATTCCAGCTGATCCAAAATCTCCGCTGCACGGGTCTCGTCGTTGCCCATGCAGATCAGGTGCGCCAGCGTGGGGACATGCAGCTCGTTCTGAATGTAGTCGGCCACCTCCGCGGTGGAGACGCCGCCCGCAGAGCCGCCCGCACCGAAGGTGACGCTGATGAAGCCGGGGTCCATGGCCTGCATTTGGCGCAGGGTGTCCTTGAGCTTATCCATCTGGGTTGTCTGTTTCGGCGGAAAGCATTCGATAGAGAAAACGCAGCGCTTGGCTTTGAACTGTTCCGTAATCGTCATTTTCTACTCCTTATTTTACGCCGCAAAATCGGCGGAGTCCGCGGAAGTTTCCACGTTGAGGGTATTGTTCTGCCAGATGAAGGTGAGGCTGCCCTCCAGGTCAGTGCGCCATACCTCGGCACCGACCTCTGCGCAATTTTGCAGGGCAGCGCGGTGCGGATGGCCGTAATCGTTGTGCAGCCCGCAGCTGACGGCCACGGCCTCGGGCTGGACTGCCTGCATAAAGGTCAGGCTGTTGGAGGTGTAGGACCCGTGATGCCCCGCCTTGAAAAGAGTGGCATGCAGGGTCGGGCCGTAGGTATCGACCAGACGCTGCTCGGCGTCTGCCTCTGCGTCGCCGGTATCGAGAAAGCGGAAATCGCCCGCCGTGAACAGCGTGCAGAGCGAGGCATCGTTGACGCTGTCGGCATCCTCGCTGCCACCCTGCAAAATTTGCAGCTTGCCGCTGCCAAGCGGGTATTCCTCCCCGGCTTCTGCTGTGAGAATTTCTGCTCCGCTGTCGGCGGCCAGCTCTGCGAGATGGCGCGGCCAGTCGGCGGTCTCATCCGCCGTGGGCTGCCACAGCGGCAGCAGCAGGGTCTTGACCGGGAGGTTGCGCAGCACCGCGCGGGCGTTGCCGGTGTGGTCTGCGTGGGGATGGGTCAGCACAAGATACTCAAGCGACGGCACACCCAGCACGTCCAGGTCATAGAGCAGCGCGTCCTCAGCCTCGACGGGGCCGGTGTCGATCAGGCAGTACGCGCCGTCCTGACAAAGCAGCACGGCATCGCCCTGCCCGACATCCAGCACATACACGACGGTACTGCCGTCCGCAGTCTGCGGAGCGCTTTCCTCGGTTTGGAGCGGCACGCCGAGCGCGGCGCGCAGCTGCTGCCAGCCGGGAACACTGCCCTTGCCGCCCAAAAGCTGGACGACGAACGCGGCAAGCACCAGCAGGCAGACGGCAACCGCCGCGGCCAGGCGGGCAAAGCGCTTACCCGTCATACTGGCCGTTCAGCTTGCGCTCCTCCCACTCGGCCTTAGTCACAAGCACGGCGCGGGGCTTGGCACCCTCATAGGGGCCGATGATCTTTTCCTGCTCCATCTGGTCCATGATGCGGGCGGCGCGGGCGTAGCCCAACTTGCAGCGGCGCTGCAAAAGGCTGGTGCTGGCCTGTCCGGCCTCAATAACGCACTCAACGGCCTGCTCAAACATGGCGTCCAGTGCACCGCCGCCGTCTCCGTCATCGTCGCCGCCCTTCTTGCTGCCCTTTTCGGCAACGGCGCGGCGCTCCATTTCGGCAATCATTTCTTCATCGTACTGGGCGGTGGAGGTGGACTTGATAAAGCTCAGCACCGCGCCGATCTCCTCATCGGTCACAAAGGTACCCTGCACACGCACGGGCTTGGACGCGCCGACGGGCAGGAAGAGCATATCACCGTTGCCCAGCAGCTTCTCGGCACCGCCGCTGTCCAGAATGGTGCGGCTGTCGATCTGGCTGGAAACGGCAAAGGCGATACGGCTGGGGATGTTGGCCTTGATAAGGCCGGTGATGACGTCCACGCTGGGGCGCTGGGTCGCAACGATCAGGTGGATACCGGCAGCGCGGGCCTTCTGCGCGATGCGGCAGATATAGTCCTCGACCTCCTTGCCCGCGACCATCATCAGGTCAGCCAGCTCGTCAATGACGATGGCGATATAGGGCAGGTGCTCCAAGCCGGTCTGGGCGGCCAGCTTGTTGTAGGCCTTGATCTCGCGGACGTTGTTCTCGGCAAAGAGCTTGTAGCGGCGCTCCATCTCGGCCACGCTGGCCCCCAGCGCACCGGCAGCCTTGCGCGGCTCGGTGACGACGGGCATCAGCAGGTGCGGAATGCCGTTGTACTCGGCCAGCTCGACGACCTTCGGGTCGATCAAAATGAGCTTGACATCCTCGGGGCCGGAGCGGAACAGGAAGCTGATGATAATGGAGTTGACGCAGACGGATTTACCGCTGCCGGTGGAACCGGCAATCAGCAGGTGGGGCATCTTGCAGAGATCTGCGACCTGCGCCGTACCGGCAATGTCCTTGCCGAGGGCCATCGTCAGCGGGCTGCGCATGTTGATATAATTCTGGGATTCAAAGACTGCGCGGATGTTGACGGTGGAGCGGATCTTGTTCGGAACCTCGATGCCGACGGCGGGCTTGCCGGGGATGGGCGCTTCGATGCGCACACCCGCGGTGGCCAGGTTCAGGGCGATGTCGTCGGCCAGGCTTGTGATGCGGCTGACTTTGATACCGGCCTGGGGCTGCAGCTCATACCGGGTGACGGACGGGCCGCGGCAGATGTCGAGCATCGTCGTCTTGACGCCGAAGCTATCCAGCGTGTTGACCAGAATGTCCGCGTTTTTCTTCATTTCGCGGGCGGCCCCGGCCTCGTCGTCGGGGCGCGTGGCGTTGAAGAGATTCAGCGACGGATAGCAGTAGGGCTCCGGCGGCTGCTCCTCCGAGGTGGGCAGACGCATGGCGTTGGGGTCGGCCTTGGCCGCACAGGGCGGCGTATGGATGGGCGCACCGGCAGAGTTGCCGACAGCGGTGCTGACCTGCACGCGGGCAGCCTCCCCCTGCCAGGGCACAGTGAAGCTGCTCTGGGTCGTTTCCGCCGCAGGGCGGGTCATGGCAGGGGCAGACTGGTACGGCTGCGGGGCGGCAGCCGGTGCGGCGGTGTAGGGATCGGCTGCCGGGGCCGGAGCCTCGACAACAGGCTGGGCCGGGGCGGCGGGTGTCTCGGCCAGCATATCATCCAGCATTTCGGAGACAGAGCGCCCGGACTGCCAGGCAGCGCTGACCGCACTGCCGGTATCGCTGAAGCTGCCGCCCAGTGTCGGGATCGGTGCGGAAACAGTGGGGGTCTCCGGTGCGGCGGGCACAGCTGCGGGAGCGGGCGTACCCAGCGGCGCAGCGTCTGCGGCCATCTGTGCAGCAAGATCAGCCGGAGAAAGGACCATCGTATCGCCCTGCACACGGCCTGTCATATCCAGCTGCGGCAGCTCGACAGGGATCGGCTCGGGCTCGTCCTCCACGGGAATGAGAGGCGTGTCAAATTTGGGCTCCTGCGGGACAGGCGTCAGCGGAGTCTCAAACTCGGTAGGCTGCGGCAGGTCCAGCGTCGTCTCGGCACTGACTTCCTGCGGCGTATAGTAAGGCGCGTGGCCGCTGACAGCGCGGTTGATGAGCGCATCCAGCTCGTCCTGCGGCGCGGGGGACGCCTGTGCAGCGGGCGCGGGCGTGACCGGGGTCAGCGGGGTACTGTACACCGGCGCGGCAGGCTCTGAGGAAGGCTGCAATTGCAGCTCAAAATCCTCCTTCGGTGCGGGAGCAGGCTGGGGCTGGGTGTGGCGCAGTGTGCTGTTGGCCCGGTTGGACAGCGGATCCATGCCGAACGTGCCGCCCGGGCCGATGCTGACCGGCTCCAGCGGGTCATCGCTGACGGCCTTTTGACGGGCGTTTTCCCCTGCACTGGGGCCAAGATCCACGTCAAACGACGGATGGGTCTGGGCGGCGGGCTTGGCGGCAAACGGTGCCTCGGGCACAGCAGGTGCCACGGGGGGCGTGTAGGCGGCCTGCCGCTGCGGGGCGGGCGGGGTCTGCTTCGGGAAACGGCTCGTGTCCGCGATGACGTCGTAAACCGGATGGTGCGGGCGGCTGCTGTTCGGCAGCGCACCGGTCAGATTCTCGACGCTTTCCTCCTCAGGCTCCTGGTCAAACAGGCGGGTGTCGTAGGCGGTCTCGGCTGCGGCGCGCTCCTCGCGCTTGGCCTGCAGGGTCTTGTACTGGCCGTCTACAAACAGAACGACGTCCGCGGGGGTGATGGCAAAGAAGAACATCAGCCCCAGCAGGAAGATGAGCAACATGATAATGTTGGAGGCAGGACGCCCGAACAGCGCCAGCAGCGTGGCACCGATGGGCGCACCGAGGACGCCGCCCTCCCAGAAGTAGGTGCCGCCGCGGGTAAAGAGCATCTTGACGATCTCCCCGACCTTGAGGTTCTCAATATTAAGTTTGGAGAAGATGACCGGCACGCTGGCGCAGAGCACGCCCATCAGCGATACTTTGCCCGCAAACAGCGCGACGCGGTAGCCGGTGGCCAGCAGGTAGGCCAGGTACAGCAGGAACGGTCCGACCAGATAGGTCGTGATACCGAAAACGCCAAAGTACCAGCTGCGCAGCGTGCGCCAAAGATTCTGCCCGGGCACAAGCACGAGCGCAACGCAAAGCAGACCCAGCCCCACCAGCAGGATGCTGCGGGCCAGGTTCGGGGTCTCGGCGCGGCGCTGGGCACGGCGGGACGGCTGACGGCTGCGGGAGGCCGCACCGCTGCGCGCGGATGCGGAGCGCCCGGTGCTGCTGCGGCCCGTGCCGCGGGAGGAGGCGGTGCTCTTTTTGCCGGAGGAGTTCTTTGTTGATTTTTTACCGGAACGAGATTGTGCCATGTTACAGTGTTTCCCTCTCTTATTTCTCTGAACGCTTCTTTATATATATGTAGTCTGTACAGGTACAGGACGGTAAGGACGTACGACTTTTATTTTAGCACGATTTCCAGGGATTGTAAAGAAAAATGCCCGCGGTGCCGGGTTACAAAAAAATAAATCCCCGCCCTGAGGGATGGGCGGGGATTTACAAGAAAGGAGGAGAAGAACACATGAAAATGTGATAAAGCTATTTGACTTGGGGTTCATTTAGCTTGCAACTAAATTGTAACTGTTTTGTCACCGAATGTCAATAGCAAATTGTAAATCTTTTGTCATTTTTCAATTTGTTCACAAATTGGCAGGCGCAGCTCCGCACAGCCGCCGGGCGTGTTGGACAGGCGCAGCGTGCCACTGTGTGAAAGCGCGACCCTGCGTGCAAAATACAGCCCAAAGCCCTGGTGGGCTGTGTCACTGCGGGCAGCTTCTGTATAAAGCAGCTCCCCCGCCCTGGCGAGGGCCTCGGCAGTGAAGCCGGGGCCGGTATCGGTCACACGCAGGATGAAATCCTGTTTCTCTTTTGTAACCAACAGTGTGACAGTGCCGCCGCGGGGCGTATAGCGCACGGCGTTGTCCAGCAGGTTTTCGGCAGCCCGGAGCAGGTCGCACTGCGCCGCGCACAGTGTCCCCTGCCACTGCTCGTTCAGTATAAGCTGCACCCCGGCAGGTGCGCAGAGGGCGCGGGCTGTTTCCGCCAACCCACTGACAAGGGTGTGACTGGGAAAGGTTTCCCCTGTGGCGGGCGGTGCACAGGCGGTGCGCAGGGCGGCCAGATATTGCTGGGCACGGTCCGTGCCGCGCAGGATGGCTTCGACCTGTGTCTGCTGGTCGGCGGACAGAGCATCCTCGGCCAGCAGGTCTGCGTTGCCCTGAATGATGGACAGCGGCGTTTTCAAGTCATGCGTCAGCGCGGCAATCTGCTCGGCGCGCTGCTGCTCCATCCGCCATTGGCTTTGCAGGCTGTCGGTCAGTTCCCGGCCCATCGTCTGCATGGCCTGCAGCGTGGCGGAAAACTCTCGCAGGTGCGCGCCGTCCGCGTCAATGCGCTCGGGCTGCTGCGCGGCGATGGCGTCAACCGCGCGGTGCAGCCGGGCGGTCTCGGCGGCAAAGACCCGCACGGTGCAGTGGGTCTGCCAGCCCAGCCAAACGAGGATGAGCACCGCCAGAAGCAAAATATAGCAGGTCTGGAAATCCGGCAGCGTGTCCCGCAGGGCCGGGTCGGCGTAGGGCGTAGCATAGTCGTACTGCAAAAGGCAAAAGCTTCCGTCAGCCATTTTGACATCGTACTGGTACCCCGGATTGCCGCTGCCGCCGTGAAAGGCATTGAGGGCAATTTTCAGATGGCGGTCATCCATGTTGGTCTGCAGCACCGTGTCATTCTGCACCACAGCCCAGCGGCACAGGTCGCTGATCTGCAGGGAATCGAATGTGTCTGCCGTCATCGATGCTACAGTCTCCCGGGCATCGGCGCAGGCCTGGGCGGACGCCACGGCAGGCAGCAGAAAACCGATGTTTATCAGCTGCATAAAAATGACCCACCAGAGCACCAGAATCAGAGCGCACCCGCCGCCGCACAAAAGGAGATACCGCAGCAGAACACTGCGCAGGGATGTCAGTTTTCGTTTTGCCATTGGTAGCCCACTCCCCATATCGTTTGCAGCACCTCCCCTGCCCCGGCCGCGCGCAGCTTGGCGCGGATGTTCTTGATGTGCTGGGTGATGGCCGTGTCATCGGCGGTACCGTCGTAACCGAACACCGCTTCGTAAATTTGTTCTTTGGAAAAGGTCTGCCCTGCATGGAGGGCCAGTAGCTCACAGATGGCGTACTCGGATTTTGTCAGGTGTAAAGGCGTGCCGCCAACGCCGGCTTCTTTGGCAGAAAGGTCCAGTGTCACCCCGCCGCGGGTGATCTTATGGGACGGCGTGCGGTTCTGCCGCCGCAGGTGGGCGGCAACCCGGGCACGCAGCTCGGCCACGCGGAACGGCTTGGTCAGGTAATCGTCCGCACCAAGACCGAGACCGGTCAGCACGGACGGCTCATCGGTGCGGGCCGTCAGAAACAGAATCGGCGCGTCCGTCTCGGCGCGAATGCGGCGGCAGACGGCAAAGCCGTCCTCGCCGGGCATCATCACATCCAGCAGGATGCAGTCTGCCCAGCGGCAGAGCGTATCGGTCAGCTGCGTGCCGGAGGTGCGCGTTTCTACGGTGTGGCCGTCACGCTCAAGCGCTGTTTTTAGCAGCGTGCAAAGGTCACGGTCATCATCGATTGCCAGAATGTTTGCCATAATAGCCCCTTTTATTGCAGTAAGCTGTAAACAAGACAGGATGCGCCGTAAAGCAGATAGACATGTGCCGGGTAGAACCAGTAGAACAGCTGCTTGTGGCCGCTGCCGCGCTGGCCGTTGTACAGCGCCATGCCGATAACGGCAAAAACGCCGAGCCACTCATAGTAGACTGTGAACATCTGGGAAAAGGCAAAATCCGGCAGACTGTGAACCTGCAGATAGACCAGCACAAAATCACACAGGAAGGTTATGGCCGCCCAGACGGTCAGCTGCAGGCGCTTGTGGCCGTACAGTGCATACAACACAACGCCTCCGACCAGAAAAGACCAGCCGCCGTCGGTGATGGATGTCCACAAAGGCAGCGGCGCGGTGATGACCCACGCCAACACGGTAGAGCCAATCGGCGCGTCCTGAATTTTGGGAAAAAGCATCAGCAGCGCTACGATGCAAAACGGCCAGAGAATCGGCATGGCAGCAGCCAGTGCGCCCCGCACAAACCGGCGCTGGCGCAGCCAGTCGATGCCCTGCCAGATGATGCAGAGCAGCATCAGATCCTGAAAAATGGCGTTCATCGGGTAGAAGCCGTCCCCGCGGCGGAAGGCCCCTGCATAGATCATAAAAAATTCCACAGTGCCCATCGCAGTACCGATGGCCCAGATACGCAGAAAGTAGCGCCTGCGGTCATGGGTATGGGCAAAGCCCTCCACCGTGCAGAACAAAAACAGCGGTGCGGACAGCCGTGCCAGCATACTGAACCATTCCGGCACAACGCCCGTGAATTCAAAAAAGTAGTGAATGTGATCCATCACCATGAGCACCAGCGCAATGGTTTTGAGCGCCGTGCCGGTCAGGCCGAATTTTTGCTTTGTCATAATAATAACCCCTTTACATTGTCGATGTAAACAGTGTAACAGGGGTTTATGTAGAAATTATAAGTGTTTGAAAATCAGCTGTGCCTCAAAGGCAGATTTGCCTTCCCGTTCGCCTTCAAAATAGAAGGTGTCCTCTGCCAGTTTGGCACGGCGCAGGGTGAAGCTCTCGCCGCGGGGTACCTCGCGGTGGTAGCTGATGATGAAATCCGAAATCTGCGCACTGTCCCAGACCTGCCACGGTACGACGTCGCAGACAATGTCGGCATAGCGGGTGTTGTTGAGGTGGCCGTTCATGTCACAGCGGGAGTAGGCCGCGGTCTGCGTGCCCAGCGTCTCGCAGTCCTCGGGCGCAACGCGGGGCAGGCGCATCGGCAGCTCAAGGGGCACATCCTCGGCCCACTGGTCGGCAAACTGCTCCGGGTGCTTGCGCAGGATCATACGCTTTTCGGTATCAATGAGTACCCAGCGGCTGTCCATTGTGGCGACCTCTGCCCCGTCGGCATCGTAAAAATGGGTGATGCGCTTGTTGACGGCGCGCTTGCAGCGCTCGGGCTGGGTGACAAGGGTCAGTTCCTCGTCCACACGGGGCAGCCGTGTGACGTGCAGGGCCAGCTTGGCCAGCACATAGGCGGTGTGGGTCTTGCGGTACAGGGCATCGTCCAGCCCTACGGCCTCGGCGTGGGCGGTAGCAACCTGCTGGGCATAGCGCAGCAGCGCCCCCAGCTTGACATGGCCGAGATGGTCGCCGTCCGTGCGGTAGACGATAAATTTTTGGGTGTAGGTTATGAGCTTTTCGGGCATAAGGAAGCCCTCCTTGATGGATTTTGAATTGATTCGCCAAGGAGAGTATAGCACAAATGTTGGAAAAATGCAAAAGCGGGGGCTTTGGGGCTGGCCGTAGGGGCTGATGCTTGCATCGGCCCGCGGAGGGGGCAAGACCCCTCCCTGCAAAGCCGCTCGAAGGAGGGCTGCAAT
>ERZ831634.1011-NODE-1011-length-32295-cov-7.033902_pt1 | contig 32295 bp, 29 predicted proteins | sample MGYA00519953_ERZ831634 | MGnify/ENA primary metagenome ERZ831634 (study PRJEB31850, sample SAMEA3708718) | human gut metagenome | biome: human gut; feature: human-associated habitat; material: faeces | place: China | collected 2014 ... | reverse complement strand
TTGACCCTGCAAGGGGCAGACGAAAAGGGACGAAGTCCCCCCCTTGACCCCTTTTTGGCGCCCCAGCTTGAGCGCTTTTCCCTTACAGGTTCTTCAAGTACGCTTTAATCGCTTCGTCCTTGCTGTCGCGATAGAAATACTCCGCGAAATGCTTTCCCGAAATCGTTTCCTTCACAAAATCCTGATCCAAATCCTTCAAAATATCCAACAGCGGACGATACGTTACCTTCTTCACACCGTCCAGAATCTTCTTATTCCGCTGCTCCGGCACAACACGCTCCTTCGGATAGCCATTGCCATGCCCGAAACCAAACAGCTGCTGGAAAATCATCTCCAATTTCAGCTCCGCCCCCCAGCCGAAGTCTTTGGCGAACGGCAGTGCCACACAGTTGCCGTCGTTGATCTGCGCAAACATGTAGCCGTCCGACGGATCCACCACATGCCCGCACAGCACGCCGGGGAACGAGTTGCACGCCAGCATCGCGCCTTCGCCCGTTCCGCAGCCTGTTACGACATAATCCGCCGCACCCGTTTCCAAAAGCAGCGACGCCAAAAGCCCCGCCTTCACATACGTCAGCTGGCATTCGTCCTCCGCCGTGTACATGCCGTAGTTCACCACTTCGTGGCCCATCGGTTCAACCACCTTGCGCAGCACACCTTCAATCATCGCGTTTTTGGCGACCTGGCTGTTCTCGTTAATCAGCGCAATTTTCATTGTTTCTTTTCCTCCATTTCGTCCGCAGACGTTTTTCCATTCTAATTTTATCACGCGCGCGGAAAATTTGCAACCTGCTTGCCATGCATCCTTCAAAATTTTGCAGGGACTTCTGCAGTGTTTTCATGTATCAGCGAAAAGGTTACATGGCGTTTTTTCTTTCGCAGATGTCCGAAAAAAGTGATTAACCAGCGGGTTATTCGCCATTTTCAGGGGCAGAGAGGGCAGGGAAATTATCCACAGCCAAACTTGTGGAAAAGCTGTGGAATCTCCGCAGGTTTTGCCGAAAGTTCCCGTAATCACCCGATGAAAATATCCACAAACGGTGGAATGTGCAGCCTGTGGATACGGTGGATAAGCCGGAAATACCGCGTTTTGCAGGATTTCTTGCAACTTCATTGCGAAAAAAATCGAGATTTTCTTGGCGAACAGGCAGGAATCCCCCTTCAGGAACTCGAATATACAGAGTCAGAGGGGATTCCCTGACTGGAGCGCAACCGCCGTGTCCACAGCGCTGTGGAGAAGCAGGATGGATATCCACAGCGTTATCCTTGTGGACAAACCCTTGCAAAATCAAGCGGGAAAGGGGTTATCCACAGCATCCACATCCCCTACTACGACTGCGGAAATATAATTCCCTGCATTCTCTCATGGGAGGGCTTCGCGCCATGCAATTTACTACCAATGTTCAGCTGCTGCTGGACGGCTTGAATACCGTTACCCGCGCCCTGTCGGCTCGTCCGACAAAACAGATTTTAGAGGGCGTGCACCTTTCCGCCGCGGGCGAGCATGTGAAACTGACCTGCTCTGACGGCAACCTTTCTATTGAAATGTCGATTCTGGCGGACGTGAAAGAGGAAGGCACAGCTGTTCTGCCGGGCCGCCTGTTTACGGAACTGAGCCGCAAGCTGCCCGGCGGGGAAGTGACCATCCGCGTGGGCGAAAATCATGCGGCATCGATTCGCTGCTTATCTTCGAAGTCGAATCTGGCGGGCATGAATCCGACTGATTATCCAGAAATGGCGCGTGTGTCGGAGGGCACGACCGTCCGCATTCCGCAGGATAAATTGAAGGAAATGATTTCCCGTGTTGTGTTCGCGATTGCAACGGAAGATAACCGCCAGATTTTAACAGGATGTCTGCTGGAGGTTGAGCCCACCGAAGCGCGCCTGGTGGCGCTGGACGGATTCCGGCTGGCAATTCAGAAAGCGGTTATGCCCTTTGAGCTGCCCGGCGGAAAAGAAAATGTGCGTGTAGTCATTCCGGGGCGCGTGCTGAACGAAATGAGCAAGGTGCTCGGCGACACGGATGAATACTGCACGCTGGTATTTGATCAGTCGCGCATGACGGCATCGTTCGGGACGACGACACTTTCGACGGTGCTGCTGACGGGCGAGTACATCGACTATCGGAAAATTTTGCCTGCTTCCTTCCGCACGACGGCGCTGGCGGATCGCGTGGGCGTGCAGAACGCCATTGACCGCGCGAGCTTGATGGCTCGGGAAGGCAAGAATAATCTGATTCGTATGTCTTTTTCGGGTGATACGCTTGCCATCTCGTCGAACGCGGAACTGGGCGACGTGCTGGAGGAGCTGGAGACGGAACTGACGGGCGACCCGATTGAAATCGCTTTCAATGCGAAGTACATCACCGACGTGATTCGCAACATCACGGACGAAAAATTGTGCATGCGCTTCAACAGCAATGTCAGCCCGTGTGTGATTGCGCCGCGCGAAGGGGAGGATTACCTTTACCTGATTCTGCCGGTGCGCGTGTTCACCTAATAAGAGGATAAAGCTGGAAGAAAACCGGGCGCACGGGGAAAAACTGTGCGCCCATTTCGCGACCAATCCGATATGGATTCATAACGAAAATGCAGATAGAAACCATTCGGCTGCGGGACTTCCGCAACTACCATTCGCTAATATTGACCCCTCATCCGGGCGTGAATATTCTCCTTGGACAAAACGGCTCCGGCAAAACAAACCTGCTGGAAGCCGTTCATTATTGCGCCCTTGGACGCTCACACCGCACAGGATTAGACCGCGAAGTGGTGCGGAAAGGCGCAATGATGGCGGCATCTGGCGTGACGCTGCGCAAAAAAAGCGGCAAAACAGAAATTGCGGTAAAATTAACGCCATCAGAAGCGCGAAAAAAAACGGTTTTTATTGACTGCAAGCGCGCAGAACGCATTTCAGCGCTGATGGGGCATGTTCAGTGCGTGATTTTCTCGCCGGAAGACTTGATGCTGGTCAAAGAAGGGCCTGCAATCCGCCGCAGGATGCTTGATATGATGCTTTCACAGCTGTCAACAGCGTATTTCAGCGCGCTTCAGCAGTATCAAAAGGCGCTGGAGCAGCGGACGGCGCTGCTTCGCGAGGCAAAGCGCGGAATAACGCCTGATCCGGTGCTGCTGGATACGTTTGAAGAAGCAATGGCGACACCATGCGGCATCATCATGCCTTTACGGGACAAATTGGTGAAGCAATTGGCGAAAATCGCGGCGGAGAAGTATGAGCGAATCAGCGGACGGCCGAACGAAATGTTCAGAATGACCTATCAGCCGTGCGTGGCGGAAACGAGCAATCCCGTGCCGGCGATTCGGGCGGAGCTGAAAAAAAGCAGGCAGGAGGACATTCGCGTCGGCGGTGCGGGCTGCGGTATTCACCGCGAAGACATCGGGCTGTCGCTGATGGGGCGAAGCATGAAGGTGTTCGCGTCGCAGGGGCAAATCCGCACGGCGGCGCTGGCGATTAAGCTGGCACAGCTGGAAACGTTCCGCGCAGAGACAGGGGAGACGCCGATTCTGCTGCTCGACGACGTGATGAGTGAACTCGACATGACGCGGCGCACGCGGCTGCTGCGCGAAATCGAGGGGGTGCAGACATTCATCACCTGCACGGACGAAAGCGACCTCGACGGCTGCCGAGAAAAACGGAGTTACCGCGTGTGGATGGACAGCGACGGGGAAGGGCATGTTCAGGAAGAGTCGGCGGGCGATGAAGTGATGAAGACGGACTTGCTGCATGACCCGGAACTCGATGAACCATCCGAAAAATGAAATTGTTCCACGTGAAACATTCGGCTGACGGGCAGAAAAGCGCCTGTCAGCCGTTTTTGTATAATGCGCTGAGACGGAGCAAATGATGCGACGGACAAAGGACGAATCATCAAGGCAAATTAGAATGAGAATGTGAGCAAAATTCCGATAGAATGCAGGAAAATCAAGCGCTTCACGAACAAAATAATTATATTATCATCACTATACAAAGAACATCAATAAAAGCAGCGCAAAAAGGAATGTTTCACGTGAAACATTGAATCACATCCGCCTTTGTGGTACAATGGAGACAGCAAAAACGCAGGAGGAATCATGATGCCGAATTGGACGAAGCAGCAGGAGCAGGCGATTCGCGCGCGCAACCACACCATTCTCGTCAGTGCCGCCGCAGGGTCGGGCAAAACCGCCGTGCTGGTGGAGCGGATCGTCTCGCTTGTCCGCGAAGGCGCGTCGATGAATCGGATGCTCATCGTCACGTTCACGAAGGCAGCGGCAGCGGAAATGCGCCAGCGCTTGGCAAAGCGAATCAGCCGAGAGGCTATCAGCCGTGACCCGGCAATGGTGAAGGCACTTGATGAATTGGAAACAACGCAGATTTCGACGATTCACGCATTCTGTCAGCGCGTCATTCGCAGCCACTTCGAGCAGGTGGGCGTAGATCCGCTTGTCCGCGTGTGCGACGAACAGCAGCAGAAACTGCTCTTTGAAGCCGCGTTCACGACGGCAATGGACGAGCTGTTAGACGAGCGAACGGATGAAAACTTCCTTCTGCTGGCGGATGCGTGGAAGCAGGACAAACTTTTGTCGCTGACGGCGCGGCTGTACGACTTTTTGATGGCACTGCCGAAGCCGTTTGCGTGGCTGGATGAGCATGTGGAACAGCTTTCGCAGCCGCTTATGCAGCAGCCGTGGGTGGAAACGCTCGAAAATGCGGCGAAATTGCAGGTGGGAGCGATGGATGATGCGCTAATAGCGATTCGTAGCCTATTTGACCTGCCGAATGCAGTGATGGATCGCATGGAAGCACTGAATGCAGACGCGCAGTTGATTTCGGCACTGCAAGGTTTGGAGGGGGAGGCGCTTCGGACGGCGGTTGCGAACTTCTCCCTGCCACGATTGTCCCCGAAACGTGGCCTGTCGGCGGAAGAAAAGGAATGGGGGAAGCGCTTCAGCGATGGGCGGACGGCAATCAAAAAGCGCGCAGAAAGGGCGAACGAGCTGCTGAATCCCGATTTTGCGCAGCTGGAACGGGAACTTCCGGCGATTCAGGCGCAGCTGCGTGGGCTGGCGGCACTGGTCAAACGGACGCATCAGCATTTCCGCGAGGAGAAAAACGCCCGGAACTGCATGGACTTTGGGGACATGGAGCAGTACACGCTCGACATTTTGGAGCAGCCGGAAGTGCGGGCGCAGATGCAGGGGGAGTTTGACCACATTTTCGTGGATGAGTGCCAAGACGTGAGTCAGGTGCAGGACGCGATTCTGCAGGCCATCCACGGGGAACAGAACTGCCTGTTCATGGTCGGGGACGTGAAGCAGTCGATTTATCGCTTCCGCAAGGCAGACCCGACACTCTTTTTGGGGCGGATGCAGACGTTTTCGGAAGACAAGGGGGCGAGGGAGCGGAAAATCGTGCTCCAGCAGAACTTCCGAAGCAGCTTCCCGGTGCTGGATGCGACGAACCGCGTGTTCCGGCAGACGATGCGCCCTGCGGTGACGGAGCTGACCTATGCGCCGGAGGATGAGCTGATTTGCGGGCTGGGCGCGCGGGAGGACGATCCGCCCGTGATGGTGCACCTGCTGCGAGGGCCGGACATCAGGGATGCGCTGGAGGGGAGTGCGAGCGAGGCGGCTGGCCACGAGGAAGTGCTGCAGACAGAGACGCGCATGGTGGCGCGGCGCATCAAGGAGCTTTTGGGAACGACGATGCCGGATGGAAAGACGATTTCGTACCGCGACATGGTGATTCTGCTTGCGCAGACAACGAATTTGGCGCAGACAGTTGTCGATGCGCTGACGGAAGAGGGGATTCCGACCTTTTACGACGGCGCGGAAAGCTATTTCAACCTGCCGGAAATCATGGATATGAAGGCGCTGTTGAGCCTGATTGACAACGCGCAGCAGGATTTTCCGCTGCTGACGGTACTGAAAATGGTGCCGTTCTCGCTGACGGACGAGGAATTGGCGCAAATTCGCCTGATGCAGACGGGGCAGAACGTGCCATTCTATCAGGCGTTCGCCAAAGCGTGCGGCGGGGAGGATGAATTCGCCCAAAAGTGCCGAAAAATCAGCGAAAAACTTGAAACATGGCGGTTTCAGGCGGAAGTCATGCGGTTATCGGACTTCATTTGGCACCTGATGACCGATTCGGGCTACTACGCAGCGGTCGGGGCGCTCCCAAAAGGGGAAGTTCGCCAGGGGAATCTGCGGATGCTGTACGAACGGGCGCAGGCATTCGAGGCGGAAGGCGGCGTCACGCTGGCGGCGTTCATCACGCGGATGGACGAGCAGGAGCGGGGCGGGGACAGCATATCCGCCAAAATGCTGACCGAAAACGAAGATTTGGTGCGCGTGATGACGATGCACAAATCAAAGGGGCTGGAGTTCCCCGTGGTGTTCCTGATGAACATGGAGCGCAGGCTTCTGTTGATGCAGACCAGTGAGCTGATGCTGCACCCGAAACTGGGCGTGGCGATGCCGTACATTAACCGGAAGCTGAACATCTGCCGAAGAACGCTGATGCAGGAGGCTTTCGAAGAACAGCGGCGGCTGGACGAACTGGCGGAACGGGCACGCCTACTGTATGTGGCGATGACACGGGCGAAGCTGCATCTGGAACTGGTGGCAACGGTGGCGGACATTGAGCGCACGAAGTGGGATTTGGCTTTGCCGCCGAGCGACAGTCGTGTGCGAGAGGCTGGGAGCATGATTACATGGGTGATGCAGGCGATATCCACCGATGCACACACGAAATCCACAAATTATCCACAGGCCTCAACCCCATGGGATTGCCGAGATTGGGACGAACTGCCTCAGAAAACTGTGGATAAAGTAGGGGAGACGGAGGCGGATGCATCAAAGGTGCTTTCGCTTTTGCAAACGGCACCGCCAGAGGGCGTTTTCCCGGAAAAAACGGTGCAGACGGACATTCTGCCGCTGAAAACGTCAGTATCCGCGCTGGTGAAAAAACAGGCAGACGCACTGCCGCTTTCGGATGCGGAGGAGGACGATGAGACGAAGCACGCGGTGGATGCGAACGGCACGCCGCTGCTGCTGTCGGAACTGCCGCGCCGTCCGGCATTCATGGAGGAGAAGCGGATGACGGCGGCGGAGCGCGGCACGCTGACGCATCGGGCACTGTCGCTGATGCCGCTGGATGCGCTGCGGGTGGCGGACGATATCCCGACGGTCATCCGTGAGGCACTGGAAGCGATGCAGAAGCGCGGGCTGTTCACGGAGGAGGAGCTGCACATCATCAGCGTGGGCGCCATCAGCGGATACTTCACGAGCAAAATCGGGCGACGGATGCTGCAAAGCGGGAATGTCCGGCGCGAGTGGGCATTCAACCTGCGCTTGACGGGTCAGAAGGCGCTGCTGCTGCAAGGCGTGATTGACTGCGCATTCGAGGAAAACGGCGCGTGGGTGTTGGTGGACTACAAGACTGACCGTGTGGACGACGAGCAGACGCTGGTGAACCGGTACGCGGAGCAGCTGGCATGGTATGCGCGGGCACTGACAGAAATCACGGGGAAGCCGGTCAAGGAGCGATACCTGTATGCGCTGCGTGTGGGGAAGGCGATTGCCGTGCCGGAGATAGACGCGAAATAAGGCGAGAAAGGAATGTTTCACGTGGAACATCGTCGAATGGACTACCATTTGCACACGAATCACTCGATGGACGGGCGGCAGACAATGCCTGAACTTTGCGAAACGATGCTGGCGCGCGGCGTGCAGGAAATCGCCCTGACGGAGCATATCGAACCCGGACATCCTGAAGAAGAGATGGACGTGCCGCCGGTGTGGGCGGATTGGTTCGCGGAGATTGCGCGCTGCCGGGCGGCGTATCCGGCGCTGGTCATCCGCAGCGGCATCGAGATTGGGGACAATCCGCTGTGTCGGGCGGAGACGAAGGCGCTGCTGGACACGCTGCCGCTGGATTTCCGCCTGCTGTCGCTGCACTTGGTGAACGGCGTGGACTGCTATGATTCGGAAAAGTATTTCACAGGCAAAACGCGTGCGCAGGCGTATCGGGAATATGCCGAGGCGAAGGCGGAGTCGATACTGGACTGGGAGGACTTTGACAGCGTGGCGCATATCGGGTATGTGGCGAAGTTCTCCATCTATACGGGGAAGGAGCGCGCGCTGGTGTACGAGGATGCGCCAGATGCGTTTGATGCGATTTTTCGGCATGTGATTGCGCTGGGAAAGTGCGTCGAGGTGAATACATCAGGGTACGCGACGACGGGGGATACGTTTGCGCATTCGTCGCTGATTCGCAGGTATATTGAGCTGGGCGGTGAGAATTTCACGTTTGGCAGCGATAGTCATGATACGGTACGGGATTATGCGGATGTGGAACGGGCGAAGGAGATGGTGCGGGCGCTTGGGGGAAAGTATCAGGTCAGTTTTGAGGGGCGCAAGGCGATATATTGGAAGATATGAGGTTAGGGGAAGCAGGAGGCTTTTTCGTGCGAAAAGTGGTTGCAAAGTGGGGAAATTACGCTGAATTTTTGCCGAAATCAAAGAAATAATGGGTTTTCAGCACTCAAAACGCCAAAAAATTTGACAAAAAGGGTTTATCGTGGCATAATAAAGAGGATGAGCGAAATCAATCCGCAGGCGCGTGGGAGCGCTCCGGCGGCGGCAAGTAAAATTCATTTTGTCCGCGGTGAAAAGCCGAAGGGCGTTGACGGGGGTGCTCATTCTTGACAGAACAGATGACGGTGAAATACTACTACCACAGCGGGTTCTCGGTGGCGAGCGGCGAAACGCTGCTGGTGTTTGACTACTGGATGGGGCGGCAGGGGAAAAAGCTGCCCGCAGCGCAGCGGATTACGCCAGAAACGCTCAGCCACTTCAGCGAGGTGTTCGTGTTCATCAGCCACGGGCATGAGGACCACTTCGACCCGGTTGTGTATACATGGGAGCAGTATGCGCCGGTGACGTACATTTTGCCGGAAACGATGGATGCATCGCTGCATGGGCGGCGGATGGGCGTGGGGGGCGAAATCACGCTGTCGCGGCATGTGAAGGTGAAGGCGTTCGACTCCACGGATGAAGGGCTGTCGTACCTTGTGGAGATGGACGGCATCCGCATCTTCCACGCGGGCGACCTCAACAACTGGCACTGGCGGGAGGAATCAACGCCGCGCGAGATTGAAGAGGCGGAGCGCGATTTTCAGCAGGTGATGGAGACGATGCGCGGGGAAAAGGTCGATGTGGCGTTCTTCCCGGTAGATCCGCGGCTGGGCATGATGTTCGACGCGGGGCCGAACTATTTCGCAATGGTCGTCAAGCCGCGGCTGATGATTCCTATGCATTTCTGGGAGCGGGCGGAGGTCATCCGCGAATACGCGCGGAGAAGCCGTTCGCCGCAGACGGAGATTATCGCCATGACGACACCCGGCGACATGATTCTGCTTGAATTTGATGAGCAGGAGAACATGACCGTTCACATGCAGTCCGTCACCAGCGCGCCAGTCGCCCGGAACAAGAAGGTGCAGCTGGAAGCATACGACGGCGAGAATCCGTTTAATGATTCTGACCTGCCGGTGGATATGGAGTGATTTTCCTGTCGAAAGGGTTGACAGATGCGCCTTTCCGGGGTATCATAGAAGAGCGGCGCGCCCAATCGTGCGCCGGGAAAGGAAGTTCCACGCATGATTAACAAGGATATGACCGTAGGCGAAGTGCTGCGCTCCTGCTCGGACGCGGCGATGGACGCGGTGGTGAAGATTTTCACCGATATGGGGATGCACTGCCTGTTCTGCCCGCATTCGACGGCGGAAACGCTCGAAGAAGCCGCGATGGTGCATGGCAACGACGTTGATGAGCTGGTTGCAAAGCTCAATACCGTTTTCCAAGCCAAATAAGCACAGACGGGATTCCTTTGCCCACAGGCAGGGGAATCCCAATTTGATTTTGGTAATACGATTCTCGGATTCACCTGCGCATCGTGGCGCATTCTTATCTGGAAATAGTATAAACGAGCAAACCGTTGATTTTGCTGGCTTTGCGGACTTTTCCGCAGAAAAAAACTATCAACGGGGCATGTGGATAACACTGTGGATATTGTGGATTAACAGGCTGTTAGCCTTCCCAGAAATGTGGAAACTGTGGATAAGTCTGTGGAAAAACAGTGAACAGCTGTGGAATACATGGGAATTTCCTGTGGAAGGGGTGTGCAAAAGTGATTATTGAGCATCAGGGCCAGGCGCTGACCGTCGCGATGGAAATGGAGCGCCGCGCTATCCGGACTTACGAGCGTGCGCTGCTGCTGGCGAAGGACGAGGAAGTTCGCAAGGCCATTGAGGACATTCTGAGCGACGAACGGCGGCACTTGAAGCGCTTTACCGAAATGTGGGACAAGACCGTCAATTCGGCGGAACAGCAGGTGCTTTTGCAGGCGATGGCGGCGGATGTGCTGTTCCGCGGCGGCGTAACGGAAATGGCGCGGGAGGATGCGCTGACGACGCTGACGGGACTGTATCGGTACGCGATGGAGAGCGAAGCGAATGCGGTGGAGACATATACGAAATTCGCGGAGAAGTGTGAGGGGGAGGCGCAGGCAGCGTTTTTGGAGATTGTGCGGGAGGAAGCAGGGCACCTTGCGGAATTGAAGGAAAAATTGGGGGAAGGGTAAGCCTAAGGTCAACAGGGATAAACATGCGGAAGCAGGGGATTTTCGCGCTTCGCAGTGCATAACCATGTTATTGGGTTTACCCGTTGCAGCACCCATCTCATCCAATTTTGCTGCGCTCAGCCAACGTTCCAAAAGAGGAAGGCTGGGCGTGCAACGTTCCCCAAAACATAAACGAAGCCCCTCGACGAAGCAAAATCCGTCGAGGGGCTTTTGGTTGTCCTCATGGTGTGCAGGGATTGTGGATAACTTTTTTGCAAATCAAAGAATCTTTCGACACTCGATGTAGAAGCGCTTGTCGTGCGCGTGACCCATCGAGAAGGTCTTGCGCGGGAGGATGCCAAGCTGCTCAATCGCCGGGAAGAAATCCGCCTTGTTCAGCGCAGGCAGCAGGAAGCCCATCGCGCCGTCCGCGCGGCTCAGGCGGCGAAGCACCTCGTCGCCGTGAATGTAGTCAATCGCGGCTTCGGGGTGGCGGCGCAGAAAGTCGTCCAGATAGCGCTGGAGCGTCGCGACGGGAAGCGCGCCGTCCGGGTGGGCAATGAACGCCGTCTGTTCGCCCGACGCGGAAACGACGCGAAGTTCCTGTGCATCCGCATCCGGCGGAACGAAGGAAAGCGCCATCCCGTGCGCGGCGCAGTAGGCTGACCAGTCCGCCAAAACATCCGCCGGATGGACGTTCGTCAGCACACGGTGAACAGGCTCAAAAATCAGCGCATCGTCGTGGATGTTGACCAGCTCAACCATCGCGTAACGGGCAGGGTGAACGGCGGCTTCCTCGGCGGGAAGGGTCGCTTTGAGCTGCTCGTAGTATTTTTTCGCGGTGGCGAGGGAGTGGTTGCCGTCGCCGACGGCGAAGAGAAGCGGGTCAGCGCCGAGGGCATCTTTTAAGCGATTCAAGGCGGCGGCGATGGCGGATTTGTCCGCGTCGGACGTGACCGCCCAGCCGCGCGCGTGGCCGCTCTGCTGCATGAGGTCGAAGTCGTAGAGCGGGGAAAGCTGGTCGCGGCGGGCGTAGAGCGGCTCGATGACGGTGCGCTGCGGGTCATCCAGCAGGAGCATGACGTGGCTGGACTCCAGTGGTGCGCCGTTTCGGACGGCAAGACGCGCGGGCAGGCGCGACGCAACGGTTTCCTCGGTCGGGCGAATGAGGGTCTTTGCGCCGTCGTAGCGGTACTGCTCCAAATCGACGCAGCAGACAAGCCCAAGCCGCTTGCCGGTGGACGTGGTGCGCTCCAGCAGCACGAAACCGTCCGTCACACCGGGGTGCAGGACGTTCAGCGTGTCGCGCATGGCAGCGTGAATCGCATCGATGCGCTCTGGTGGCGCGGGCAGGTCGCATTCAGGGAGAATCAGGCGCAAGGTGGACGGCTGATGCCCGACCAGCGTGTTTACCCGCTGCCAGTACTCCGGCTCAGACGTGTACTGGTCGCACGCGACGCACGCCCACGCCGTCCAATTCGCGTCTGGGCGCGGCAGTAGGAACGTCCCCGGCACAACGCCGATGCCTGCAAACAGGTCATTGCTCATGGCACTTCATCCTTTCGGGAGAAAATTCATCACCTCCTATTGTAGGGCCTTTTGCCGCCGGGGTCAAGTACTTCTATTGTTCTTGAACAGCAGCGTGATGCACCAGACGCCGGCCGCGCCGATGATGGTGTATAGGATGCGGCTGAGAATCGCGCCCTGCCCGCCGAACAGCCACGCCACGATGTCGAACTGGAACACGCCGACCAGCAGCCAGTTAATCGCGCCGATGATGGTCAACACGAGGGCAATGGTATCAATCAACATGCGTTTTTTCTCCTTTCCCCTTCGGGTGATGATACAGTGTATGCGGCGGATGAGGAAAATAGAACGGGGGGAGATTTGCAGCTGATTTCCTCTGCAATCAAAAAGACCAGCACCAAGAGAAAATCTTCTCCCATGCTGGTCGGTCGCGCCCATTTGGCACGACAATGTGCGAGTAGTTGGTAGAGCAAGTTGGGGGAGCATCTGCAGACGCGCCCAACTTTACCCCAATTTAATTGGCGATGTCCATGCGGATTTCCCATCCTCCGCCACAACCTGCACCCGTACAAATGATTCGTGCGGTGAAACCACATAATCCGCACTGGTCTGCCCTTCCAGCGCCCGTGTGCGATTCGGAATCCACACCTCATTGCTGTAAAAAATAATATACTTCGCCGGCGAGCACGCAATATGCACCACGCCATCCGTCAGCGAAAGTTCGCGAATCTCCGGTCCTTGCGTGGCGTAGAACCGTCCCTCGTCAATGGCGCGCAGAATGCCCGCGACGCTGCGGTCATTGGTGTTGAGCATTGTGGCGCTCATGCCGCATTCGCCCTCGTAGCGGTGCGAATCGTCGTTGGCAAAGCAGTTGAGCAGTTGTCCATTGGCGAAAACAGGATCGAGCATGGCGGCGGAATCCCCGCGCAAGGCGTTTGTGGGCACGGAGGAGACGCTGTTGAAGATTTCCACGCCGCTCAGCCCGCGGAAGGAGCACATCAATTCCGTCGTGTTCAGCGACCAGGCGGGATGCGCCAGCACAGCGCGTCCGCCACACGCGCGGATGCTGTCAATTGCCTGCTGCGGCGTGCCGTTTGGATTCCAGCAATCAGCAATATCCGGCGAAACGCCCAGCCCCAGCAGATGCACTGCCTGTGTCGGCAGGAGGAAATCCAGCTCGATGCCGGGAATGAGCGTCAGTCCGGCGGGAATTTCATCGGCGGCGGGGCGCGTCACCTCGCGGTGGTCGGTGATGGCGAGCACGTCGTAATCCAGCGCGCGATAGGCAGCCATGACGTCCTTGGGGGACAGGCGGCCGTCGCTGCAAGTGGTGTGGCAGTGGAAATTGCATTTGAGAAAGCCGCGGCTGGCAGAAAGCAGCTCCATGAGAAACATCCTCCTATTCGGACAATTGGAAAACCCCCACATGCTTGCACATGCAGGGGCTTGAAGACACGATTAGTCCACCGTGTAGGGCAGAAGCGCGATGGCACGGGCGCGCTTGATAGCCTCGGACAACTGACGCTGATGCTTCGCGCAGTTGCCGCTCATGCGGCGGGGCAGAATCTTGCCGCGCTCATTGACGAAACGGCGCAGGCGGTTGATGTCCTTGTAATCAATGTATTCAATCTTATCCACGCAGAAGGAGCAGACCTTCCGACGGGGACGACGACCTCCGCGCGGACGCGGACGACGCTCAGAGCGTTCTTCAGACATGAGTGTGACCTCCTTTTCATTCACTTGAAATCGCAATTCGGCACTTTTTCAGCCGATTAGAAAGGCAGTTCGTCGGTTTCGACCGCCGTGAAGCCATTGTTCTGCGCGGTAGGCGCGGGAGCAGCGGCTGCGGACGGCGCGGCATTGTTGTATGCCGGAGCACCGTCATCGTTGCGGCTGGACAGAAATTCGACGTCGTCTGCCTGGACCTCCAAGGACGCGCGGGTCGTGCCGTCATTGGCTTGATAGGTGCGAACGGAGACTGCGCCCACGACGCAAACCTTTCGTCCTTTCGCCAAATACTTCGCGCAAATTTCGCCCAACTGCCGCCATGCCGTTACGCGGAAATAATCCACTTCCGGCTGACCGTTGGCGGTGCTCTGACGGTTATTGCGACGATTCACCGCAACGGAGAAATCGCACACACTAATGCCGTCACGCACAGTACGAAGCACAGGGTCATGGGTCAGATTGCCAATGATCATCAGCTTGTTCATCTGCTTGTCCTCTTTAACAGGTCATTGCTGAAATCCGATTACTCGGCATCAGCGGGAGCTTCGACGGTTTCAGCGGCTTCCACGGGCGCTTCCACAGCGGGAGCAGCCTTGGGCGCGCGGGGCTTCACGTTGCTGCGCTTGACTTCCAGCTTCACAACCAGATAGCGGAGCACGTCGTCGTAAATCTCCAGATTGCGTTCAAGCTCACGGGGCAGGTCAGCGGGCGCCTTGAAGGTCACCAGCACGTACCAGCCTTCGGTCTTGTAGTTGATGGGGTAGGCCAGACGCTTTGCGCCCTTGCCCCACGGTTCCTCATCAACCTTCTCCACTTCACCACCGTTAGCAGCAATCAGAGCAGAAACCTTCTCAATCAGTTCCTTGCGAGCGGTTTCCTCCAGTGCAGTATCGATGATGTAGGTCAGTTCATACCTATTCATCATTTTCACCTCCTCTTGGACTTTTGGCGCTGCATCCTGTGCAGCGCAAGGATGTGCCAGTTATTGATTATACATCACAATTCGCGCGATTGCAAGGGGTTCAGAAAAATTTTCTTTGACGGAGGGAAAATGAAACGGGACGAAGTCCTCTCCCTTGACCCTTCCGCGCGATTCAATTGGTGACAACTTCATGCTGTGTCCGCGTGTTTATCTAAAGAACCTTCGGTTCGGATTAGACGTTACGGTACAAGTCAAGAAACATGGGTGTGCGCTGCGAAGGGGTGGAGGGGGCGACCGCAAAGCCCCCTCCTCGCCTCCGCAGAGGCGAAATTCTCTGCAACAATAAAAATCAAGAACCATATGCGTGCTCTGCGAAGAGGGAAAGGGAAGTGCCAACGTCTTGTCAAAATCAGGCGACCCTGTTATAATGGAAGCCAACACAGGAAGGGGACGAAGCGGATGAAGAAGAACGATTTGCTGACCTTGACGGCGGATGGCCTTGGGGCGGACTTGGAAGGCGTGTGCCGCGCCGACGGCATGGCCGTTTTTGTGCCGGGGATGCTGCCCGGCGAGACGGCGAGGGTGCGCATCGTCAAGGTGCAGTCCCGATTCGCGTTCGGGCGTATGGAGGGAAAGCCGCTGACGGCGTCACCCGCCCGGAAAACGCCGGATTGCGCGGCATACCCCCGCTGCGGCGGCTGCACGGGGCGTCATATGACCTACGAAACGACGCTGAAAGCGAAACGCCAGCAGGTGCAGGACTGCTTCCGCCGCATCGGGCATATCGACATCGACGTGCCCCCGGTGCTGGGCATGGCAGACCCATCGCACTATCGCAATAAGACGGCGCTGCCCGTTGGCGGAACGGTGGAAGAACCCGTGGCAGGCTTTTTCGCGCCGCGCAGCCACGATATTATCCCGATTGCGCAATGCCCGAACGCCATGCCGCCGGCGGACGAAATCTGCCGCCGCGTACTGGGGTGGATGAAGCGCTTTCACGTCGAACCGTACGTTGAGGAGACGCACACGGGGCTGGTGCGGCACATCGTCGTCCGCGTCAACCGAAAAGGCGAAGCAATGGCGGTGCTGGTCATCAACGGCGGCGAGATTCCGCACGAGGGGGAGCTGGTTGCGTCGCTGAAGGCGGCGGGCGCGGTCAGCGTCATTCTGAATGAAAACCGCGAGCGCACGAATGTCATCATGGGTCGGCACTTCCGCACCCTCTACGGCTACGATACGCTGACGGACGAACTGTGCGGCCTGCGCTTTGAAATCAGCCCGGCGGCGTTCTTTCAAGTTAATCCGGCGCAGACGGAAGTGCTGTACCAGACGGCGCTGGATTTTGCCGAGCTGACGGGCGACGAGCGCCTATGCGACGTGTATTGCGGCGCGGGCACGATTACGCTGATGATGGCGCGCCATTGCCGCGAGGCGCTGGGCATCGAGATTGTTCCGCAGGCGATTGAGAACGCGAAGGAGAACGCCGTCCGCAACGGCATCGGGAACGTGAATTTCCGCTGCGGCGCGGCGGAAGCGCTGCTGCCGAAGCTGGTGGCGGAGGGCTTGCGCCCGGACGTGATTGTGATCGACCCGCCACGCAAAGGCGTTGAACCCGCCGTGATTGACGCGATTGCGCAAGCTGCCCCGAAGCGCGTGGTCTATGTGAGCTGCAACGTCGCGACGCAGGCGCGCGATGCGGCGCTGTTTGTGGAGAAGGGATACAAGGTGCAGAAGGTGCAGAGCGTTGATATGTTCTGCTGGACGAGCGGGGTGGAGACTGTCATGTGCTTTTCCAAAGAAACATATCCACATCGCTCTGTGAAGGTCGAATTCCCGCTTGAAGGGCTGAATGTCGCTCAGCTTCAGGGGAGCGCGACCTATGAGCAGATCAAGGCGTATGTTTTCGAGCACAGCGGTCTCAAGGTTTCTACCCTGTACATCGCACAGGTCAAGCAGAAATACGGGATCATAGCGCGGGAGTGCTACAACAAGCCCAAGAGCGAGGATGCAAAGCAGCCCCAGTGTCCGCCGGACAAGGAAGCTGCGATTGTCGAAGCGCTCAAATTCTACGGCCTGATTGCCCCTTGAATATTTCTCATACGCGCATTATTCCCAATACATTCACCAGACACAGAGCGTCATCATGCAAAAGGAGCCGGCCAGCGCCTGATTCCAAGTACTGGTCAGCTCTCTGGCTCTTCGTAAGCTCCAAAACTATCGAATTCGTAATGTGCTATCCCGCCATTTGCCATCCAAACCACAACTGCGCAGCAGGTGTTCAGCCAGTATCCTTTCTGCTTCCGTCATGCGAGGCCCGAATACAACCTCCATTTGTGAAATAGCCTCATCACTTAGCTCAATGAAAAAGCGCTCATATGGAGGTTTCGCTGTTACATCTTCCAAACGTCTTGCATATTCTATATGTGTGTCAAAAGTAGCCTGTTCCGATTCCTTAAGGCCAATCGGCGACATAAAGAGCCAATAGCGCCATTCTCTCTGAAAGCGCCAAGCCTCATCTTTGAATCTCCCCAGATTTCCTAATTCATATCGGATTTCAACATTACTTTTACCACTTTCACCCTTCAAGGCCTTACTGTAATCTTTTGTTGAATCACCAAATCTCACTCTGGGATGCAGAAGCCCTTCATCAATCGTATACGTAATAGGTAGCAATTTAGGCAACCCCGGAGCAATCGAAGCCTTGTTTTCTTCGTACAGCTTCTCAATATTGATATAGGACGAAGTATCTTCTTTGAAATGCAGTTCTCCAGCTTTATAGTGGTGTTTTTTGAAGGGATACACTGGCAACTGGATTCTTACACCGTGCATATTGGGCGTATAAAGCTGCCACATGGCTATTGATTCCGCCGCTTCATCCGTCCAGCAACTGACATATACATATTTACCAAACTGTCCTAGATCGGACGTTTCCGCTTCATCTATATCATCCACATTCAAAAGCGTATTAAAACATATACTTTTGTTGGTGAGGATCAGGGCAAGTGTATCCAAGCTTGTATAGTGATAAAGGACTTGAGGTTCTGCTTTCATTCATCTCACTCCCAACATTTTTGTATCATACTATAAACGAGCAAATTCCAAAAGGGAACCAAAAGGATAGAGACATTTCCTCTCTATGGTGGTAGAATGAAGATAGCAACACCACTCAACGTCCACCACGAAAGGAGATGTCTCATGAGTACATTGTAAAGCAATCGGAAGAAATTTGCAAGTGTTTGAACCAGCTGCGGTTCAGAAAAATTCTGTCCGATGTATACATGGAACACATAATGGCAATCATCCATTCGGTTTTCATGCCCGGCTATCATGGGAAAATAGCCAACACGAAGTATTTCAGCGAAAAGCACAGAACCTCCGTTGCCCATTTTCTGAATGACGGCAAGTGGGATAGCCTCGAAGTCGAGCGGTCATTCAGAAAGCAGGTTGTTGATACGGTTTACCACGAATCCCGCAAAAGCGGACAGCCCGTTTTCTGCATCGTGGACGATACGATTGCTTCGCATACAGCGCCTTCGTCACAGGCGCTGCACCCCATTGAAGCGGCGTATTACCACATGTCGCACTTGAAAAAGTGCCACGATTACGGGCATCAGGCGGTTGGCGTGATGCTGTCCTGCAATGGACTTTCTTTGAACTACGCGATGGTGCTGTATGACAAGTCGCGTTCCAAGATTGAGATTGTCCGGCGCATTGCGCAAGAGCTGCCTGTGCCGCCGAATGCTGCGTATTTTCTCTGCGACAGCTGGTACACATCGAGTGAACTGATGGCCGTTTTTGCGCAGAAAGGTTTCCAGACCATTGGCGCATTGCGCACCAACCGCATCATCTACCCCAACCAAATCCGACAGCAGGCAAAAGCATTTGCCCCTGCCATCCGCAAAGATGATCCGAATGTCAGCCTCGTGACCGTTGGCAATCGGCGCTTCTATGCGTATCGGTATGAGGGCAAAGTGAGCGACTGCGCAAAAGCGGTTGTTTTGCTGTGCTATTCGGAAAAGTCCTTGGGGAATCCCGATGCACTGCGAGTGTTTATCTCGACGCAGACGAATCTTTCCACGCAGGAAATCCTCGAAATGTATGCAAAGCGCTGGAGCATTGAGGTGTTTTTCAGAAACTGCAAGCAGAAACTCGCCTTTGATAAATGCCAGCTTCGGAAGCAGCGAGGCATCGAAAGAATGTGGCTGCTTCTTTCGCTTGTGCATTTCCTTTGCTGCACGCTTCCGGATTATAGGGGCGCTTTTGAAAAAGGCTTTGCCTATTTTCGAGAGCGTCTGTTGCAGACGTAGGGTGAGCTTCAGCGCTATGCTCAAAGAAAAGTTTGGATGTTTTTTGGAATTTGCTCATTCATAGTACTCTCTTAAAATCGTAGTATTGATTACTCTGACAATGGACAATTCCGTCGTTCCTGCTCCATACCCATTGGGTAAACCTTGGAATACTACTGATTTTCTATTTTGAAAACACGGTGTGATTTTTGCTACACCAATATCTCCATCTGCAAAATGTGTAAAGCCTTTTTTGATTTCTCCCCACTTTTTCACTTCAAAAGTATGACTATTCCTGAATCCATCTGACACACAGGGCATGGGAATAAAAGCTGTATCCAAATGATCATCCAGATCATTTTTGGGATTGAGCGTAACAACCTGTGCAACTCGCACCCACTTCCAGCTCTCCGGAATCTCAAACGGCACTTCATCCTCTGCAATTTCGGGCAGGGGCTTCTCTTTTTTGATTTTGCCTTCTTGAATCAGCCGCTTCTTTTCTGCCTGAATCTGCTGATACAGTTCTTCGCCCGTGCCTTCCTCCGGCCTCTGCTCCACGAGCTTACCCTGTATCGCCAACTGTAAAATGCTGCTTTTCAGCTTCTGCGGCGTCATCCCTGCCCACCCCCAAGAATCGCGGTGATCTGCGAGAGCACGCGGTCAATCTCCGCGTTCAGCGAGGCGCGTTCCTCTTGATACCGCTGAATCAAATCCATCGGGTCGAGGATTTCCTCCTCCTCGTGGGGATAGCCGCACTGATCGAGGTTGTAATGAAGCTCCTGTGTCAGCTGCTGCGCGGTGAAGCGCTTCGCCTTGTCAAAGCCGTCCGCCGCGATCTCCTGCCGGTTGTGCCACCACTGAATCGCCGGGTCGAAGTGCTCCAGCTTCATGGGCTTAGTCTTGGAGAAATGCTTGTAGCCTTCCGGCATGTCCAGCCGGTAGAACCACGTCTCCTGCGTCGAACCAGTGCGGTCGAAGAACAGGATGTTGGTGGTAATGGAGGTGTACGGCGCAAAGACGCTGCCCGGCATGCGGATGACCGTGTGCAGGTTGAACTCGCTGAGCAGCTTCTTCTTGATGTTCACCTTGGCGTTGTCCGTGCCGAACAGGAAGCCGTCGGGCAGAATAACCGCCGCGCGCCCGCCGGGTCTCAGCCGGTACATGATGACGGACATGAACAGATCCGCCGTCTCGCTGCTGGCGAGGTCATCCGGGAAATGGTTCTTCACATCCTTCTTCTCGCTGCCGCCGTAGGGCGGGTTCATCAGGATCACGTCGAACTGATCCTTCTCCGTGTAATCCAGCACATCGTGCAGCAGGCTGTTGTCGTGGAACACCTGCGGCACATCGAGGCCGTGCAGCAGCAGATTGGTGATGCAGAGCATGTAGGGGAACTGCTTCTTCTCAATGCCGTAGATGGAATCCCCGTATTTCTTCGCATCCGCCGTGTTCTTGATCTGCTTTTGCAGCTCGCCAAGCCAGCTGGTGATGAAGCCGCCCGTGCCGCAGGCAAAGTCCGCCATCTGTTCGCCAATCCTCGGCTGAATCATCCTCGCCATGAAGTCGGTCACGGCGCGGGGCGTGTAGAACTCGCCCGCGGAACCGGCGCTTTGCAGCTCCTTGAGAATGCCCTCGTAGATTTCGTTGAAGGCGTGGCTCTCCTCGTAGTCGGACAGATCCAGCTCGTCGATGACGTTGATGACCTGCCGCAGCAGCACGCCGTCCTTCATGTACTGGTTGGCGTCCGCGAACACGGTCTGCACGATGGCCTTTTTGATGGGCGTCTGCGCCGTCACCCGGATGCCCTCGACGATCGTTTTCCCGCTGGCGTCCTTGACGTTCCTGCCTTTGAGCACGGGGAAGAGGGTGTTGTTGACAAAGCCGAGCAGCTTGTCGCCGGTCATGGCGCTGCCGGACTTGTCGTCGTGCGCCCAGTTCGCCCAGCGGCACACCTCCGGGAGGATGGACACATAGCGCTCGTCGTCAAACGCCCAGTCCTGCTCCTTCGCATCGTAGACCTTCAAAAACAGCATCCACGCGATCTGCTCGATGCGCTGCGCGTCGCCGTTGATGCCCGCGTCATTGCGCATGATGTCGCGCAGCCGCTTGACGAATCCGGAAAGATTACTCATTATCAATTACCGTCCTATCAGTGCCTCGGTTTTCCCACTCGTTGTGTATACGCATGTATGTTGAGCGGTTGAACAAAAGTGACACAGTTGGGTTCATCTGTTTAATTCGTACCACTTGATTAAACTGTACCAAACCCATATCTATTACCATCTTGGAAAGGAATTCATCAATAAATGATGAACTTACCATGTTGACTTTTGAGAAGTCAAGGCAAATAGGCGCCGATGCACGACGAACCATGTTTATCACGGTATTCCGCAGCATTCTTCCTGCTTCGCGAGTAGCTGTTCCTTCACAATTAGCAAAGACATCGAACTGGATGACATTGTTGTCATCCATCAATTTCTCAATAGAGTAATCAATCTCATCATATCCACCTATACTGGAGAATGCATCAGAAAGGCATACCTCTTTATCCAAATACATCTGAAAATCGACGATTGTCCCAGGCGTTTGGAAATTGACACATGGCAAATGAGTATACTTGTTAATTGTTCCATCTTGGAGCAACATCATCGATGCGCCATGCGAAGTAATGGTGAGACATCCTCCGTTTGATTTGATTATCTGAAATAATCCAAACAAGCCATTGCCTTGTCCTTTTCCATCACCAATTCCTTCCTGAATAGCAAGAGATATTGCGTCGATATTTGTTGATGGGCGGTGATTCGATGCTCGTAGAGAATTAAATATACCTATACCAGAATCGGCAATACAAAATACGATCCTCTTTTGCAGTCTGTGAAATTGAGCCATCACGAAACCATAACCTCTTTCGCTATGCATATTAACATTGTCCATTACTTCATTTATGCACCATTGCAACCCATCAAGTGCGCCTTTCTCGCATGTTTCCTGTTTGGTGATATAGTCAATACATTTTTGTGTAAAGGCATAGACTTGATGAAAATTCTCATATCTTATGAGGGCATTAAATGGGTTAGGAAGAGCGTGGATTTCCTCTTCGCTTAAAACCATTGGATGACGAAAATGGCAGCTATTCAAGAAACCTTTGTATTCGTCAAAGCCAGTGTACTCAAAGGTAAAGCCGCATTCGTTGGTAAAGAAATCAATCATCGAAGCAATCGGGACACAGGCGTTAGGATAGATGGCAGCATCAGTACCCGTCCAAACAATCTGGATATCCGAATAACCAGCTTTCTGAGCATGAATCATTTCCCATGCAAAGTCAGTTACGCATCGAGGATGATTCATTGCTTCGATTGTAATGACATTGCCTTTGCGAGTAACATACACTTTTCGTTGTAGTTCTGACACGCTTTTCCCTCCGCACTTGAGATTAAATCGCATACAGGGCTTGTGACAGTTCCCTGACCGCCTTCATGTATCCGTCGCGCCCGCCGAAATATCCGGCAATCCGCGCGGGCTTGCCCAGCTTTGCAAACGGATCGAGCTTCAAAATGTCGGTCTTTTCGATCTCGTAAATGCCAGTGTTCATGTACCGATCCAGCAGCGCCTCCAGCACCTCGCGAGCCGCGCCGCTGTATCGGCTCAGGAAGTCCCGCTTCTTCACGTTGTCGGCGCGCTCCCTGCGAGTCAGCGGTTTTTTGTCGAAGGCGACATGGCAGATGAAATCGAAGTCATCCACGTCGCCCATCCCCTGCTCCGCCTTCATCAGCTCCAGATCGATGCCCCGCTCCCGCAGCAGCTTGCCGTTGGTGTCATAGACGGAGACCGTCTTGTTGATGATGCGCACCGTGCAGCCCTCCGCGTCCACCACGGGCACCTGGCGCGGCGGATCAGGATCGACCAGCGGATCACCCTCGCCGCCCTCCGGGCTGCCTCCGCGCGGCACACGGCTGCCGCCCGGCGCAAAGCCCTCGTCGATCTCGATGGGGCCGTCCCAGTCCGGGTCGGCAAACAAGCGCGTGACCGCTCGGAAGTCCATCACGACGAAGTGCGTCTTGCCCTCCTTCTCGCGCAGGCGCGTGCCCCGGCCGATGATCTGCTTGAACTCCGTCATGGAGCTGATCATTTCATCCAGCACGATCAGCTTGGTCATCTTGCAGTCCGCGCCCGTGGAAAGCAGCTTGGAGGTCGTGGCGATCACCGGGTACTTCGCCCCAACGGAGATGAAATACTTGAGCTTCTTCTTGCCCTCGATGTCCCCGCCAGTAATCCGCACGACGTAATCCGGGTTCTGCTGCATCATGTCCGCATTCAGCTCCGCCAGCGCGTTGCGCATCCGCAGCGCTGCGTCCTCCGTCGCGCAGAACACGATGGTCTTCGCCATGCGGTCCGTGCTCTTGAGGTAGGCCGTGATCTCCCTGGCCACCTGCCGGATGCGATCCTCGATGACGATGTTGTAATCGTAGTCGCTGTTGTTGTAGATTCTGTCCTCGATTTCGTCGCCGTAGATGTCGCGCTGCCCCTTGTACGGCCGCCAGCCGTCGCTGATATCCGTCGTGATATTGATGACCTTGAAGGGCGCGAGGAAGCCGTCCTCGATGCCCTCCTTGAGGCTGTAGGTGTACACCGGGTCGCCGAAGTACGAGATGTTGGAGATGTACCGCGTCTCCTTGGGCGTGGCGGTCATGCCAATCTGTGTCGCGGAAGAGAAATATTCCAGAATTCTGCGCCAGCGGCTCTCCTCCTTGGCGGAGCCGCGATGGCACTCATCGACGATCACGAGGTCGAAGAAGTCCGGCTGAAACAGCGCGGAGTAATGCTCCTCCTCGTCGTCCCCGACGAGCTGCTGATACAGGGAGAAGTACACCTCATACGACGTGATGCTGCCGGGATCGTCCTTGGCCACATTGATCTTGTGGATGGTCTTTTCCAGCGGTGCAAAGTCCTGCTGGATGGACTGATCGACCAGTATGTTTCGGTCAGCCAGATACAGGATTTTCTTTTTCATGCCGCTGCGCAGCAGGCGGTAGACGATCTGGAACGCGGTGTAGGTCTTGCCCGTGCCCGTCGCCATGACAAGCAGAATCCTGTTCTGCCCGCGGGCGATGGCGTCCAGCGTGCGGTTCACGGCGACGCGCTGATAGTAGCGGGGCGGATAGGTGCTCTGGCTCGAATAGTACGGCTGCCCGATGATGGCCTCCTCTGCCTGCGTCAGGCCCGCGCCGCCGTTTGCGCCCTTCTGAAAGCGCGCGTACAGCTCGTCCGGCGTCGGGAAATCCTCCATGGCAATGTCGCGCTCGGTACCCATCAGGAAGTCGTGCTCCCGGAAAGCGTCGCCGTTCGAGCTGTACGCGAAGGGAACGTCGAGCATCTGCGCATACGTCATGGCTTGCTGCAGTCCGTCCGCCACGGCGTGCTGATTGTCCTTGGCTTCGACAATCGCAATCGGGTTGTTCGCGTTGATGTACAGCACATAGTCCGCCCGCTTCGGCTGCGCACGCGACACCAGATTGCCCCGCAGATTGATCTTTCCATCGGTAATCTGCGTCTCCATCGTCATCCGCCCGTTCCACTTTGGGGAAAGCGCCGGCGTGATGAAGTTGAGCTTGATGTCCTCTTCGGTCATTTGCCACTTGGGAATGATGCCGCTCATCCTCGTCCCCTCCACAAAATGCTGCCCGGTTCCAACCGGCTGCCTGCGCCAGAAGATTGCATAATCCGTCCATACTGGATGTTTATTCTATTCTACCACAACGATGGAGCAGTAACAAGTGTGGATTGGATACGCTCAGTTTTTCAATGCTGTCAGCGGCTGCAATGTCCCACAGGCAGCGCGATATTCTCACGTTCCACTGCACGGCTTACACTGCCTTATCGCACGCAAACAAAATATGCTAAACAACTGCTTTATTGGTTCCTGCATTGGCGAAGGATACGCATAAGCAAACTTGAGACAGTTTAGGACAACTTGGGACAATTCCGGGCAGTTTGGTACAAAATACTGTGCTATAATGGTAGGGTCAAAGAGGATGGTTCTGGTCTATCCTTTGTCTATGAGTTTTTTTCCACTCAACGGGTTTTTCGCTGGATGCCGAACAGTCTGTCTTGCACGGAATGCTCGTCATGCCCCGCATAAAGTCATTGGTACCCTGCCTACGAGAATCGACCCCTGAAAGTTGGCGCACAATGTCGCACGATGTCGCACAATGTCGCAAGACGCCCAAAGCAATATGTGCTATAATATAAACTGTCAAAGAAGGACGAGAGCGCATACCCTGCCCGGCGCAACCCGAACTCAAAAAGTTGTCACCGAATGTCACCAAAAGTCGCGAGACAGACGAGTCAATACGTGCTATAATGCAAATTGGTAAAGAATGATGAGTGCGCATGATGCAGCCCCGCATCGGAGAAAAACATCCATGGGCAGTACATCCGGATGATCAGATAAACCCAAACCAGCGTTGGCGGAATCCCCGTCAGCGCTTTTTCTTTGCCCAAAACCTGAAAGGCGGTGATTCTACGTGATTCCCACATCCCCTTTCCTGTCTCCGTTGTCAGGCGGAGCGTCCCCCTTATCCGGACAGGCTTCATGGCCTGTCTTTTCTATTCTCACCAAACAACTGAAAGAGAGGTACATTATGAAACAGCTTAAGAACAAGCAAATCATTGGAATTGACAATGGCTACGGCAACTTGAAAACCGCCAGCGGCATCTTCCCCGCCAGCGTGCTGACCTTCGATCACGAGCCTGCCTACGCGCAGGATCTACTGGTTTACGATGGCAAATACCACGTCATCGGCAGCGGGCACCGGGAGTTCACCCCGGACAAGGTCAGCAATCCGGATCACTACCTTCTGACGCTCGCTGGCATCGGTCAGGAGCTTTGGAAAAACAGGGTGACCGAAGCTCGCGTGACCATCGCCGCCGGCCTCCCGCTAACCTGGGTGGAATCCCAGCGCGAGAGCTTCCGGGCCTATCTGTTCCAGAACGACCATGTGGATTTCATCTGGCGCGGCATCGAATACCACGTCGATATCGCGGGTGCGGACGTGTATGCGCAGGGATTCTCCGCCATCGTGCCCATGCTCAGGCAGTTCAAGGGCGTGAACATGCTCTGCGACATCGGCAACGGCACCATGAACATCATGACCATTCAGGACAGGCGCGCCGTCATGGATCAGTGCTTCACGGAGAAGTACGGCACCTACCAGTGCATGCTCCGAGCACGCGAGGCCCTGACGCAACGCTTTGGGCGCACTGTGCCGGACACCATCATTGACGAGGTGCTCCGAAACGGCGACGCAGACATCGGGCGCGACTATGTGGACACCATCCGCGAGGTTGCTGCGGGTTATGCGGCTGAGATCATGCGCAGGCTGCGCGAGCACGAATACGATCCGCAGACCGTGCGCCTGTGGATCGTTGGCGGCGGCGGATGCCTGCTGCGCCACTTCGGCGAGGTTGACCGCAACCGCGTGACCATCATCGACAATATCCACGCCAACGCCGAGGGCTACGAATACCTTTCGGAGCGGCGCCTCAGGCGCGAGGGTATTGCCGGATGAGCCAGATGTTCCGCACCACCCTCCAGCTTGATCTGGACAAGCCTGCCAGCGCAAATGCTGTCGCTCTGCTGCGTCAGCTTCATGCAGAGCGCAACTTGTCCTACAGCGCGCTGATCGTTCCGGCGGTCAATGCTTATTATGGCAAGCCAACCGTGGATGAAGGCTTGCGGGAGACGATTCGCTCCATCGTCCAGGAGGAGCTGGCAGCTCCATCTGTTCAGCTTGGTGATCTGCTGCAAACGCTGAACATAGTCACATCTTCGACAGCTCCTTCTCCCATCCGAAGTGACGAGCCTGACGACGATGATCTCGACGATGCGCTGGACAGCTTCGGCTGCTGATGCTCTTTGGTGCTCATACGCACTACAATTCCATCTCCAGCTTCGTATCGCGCGATACCTTTGGCACCAGAACGTACCACCGTGCACCAACCCCGCAAAGCAGGAAGCCATGCCGTCAAAAGCATGGCTTCCTGTCTTTGAGCCGGGTGCAGGGCGGCAGCGCCTACCGGGTGTGCAGAGGGCAGCGTCCCTGCCCGGAGTCCAGAGGCGGAGCGCTCTGGCCCACGGCACTTTGCTGGATTCCGCAGGAAGACAGAAAGTGTCATAGTGGGTAGTTGCACTTTCGCAGAAAGTGCCGCGCCCCCGTCACCCCGTGCCCCAAACGAACCATCATCACACCCACGAAAGAAAGGAGGTGCTTCCATGGCAAGAAACGATGGCGTGGATCGCACCACCGTCCGCAACCAGCCCCGAACGGAAAGCAACATTGCCGATGCCGAAGCCCATAACGAGCGCCAGAAAGCCTGTTACCGGAACGAGGACATTGTTCCCGAACGCAGTCACCTGAACATCCATTCCAAGGAACCTTCCAGCAGCTATCAGGACATGTTTCGGCAAATGGAGCAGGACAGCACCATTTCCACCCGAGGTCTCAAGCAAGATGCCATCCACTACGACGAGCTGGTTTTCGATGTCAACTCCGCGTATTTCCACAATCACGGCGGCTACGAATACGCCAAGGCGTTCTACGCCGAGGCATACCGGGCCGCCGTCGATATTGTCGGCGGCGAGCAGTACATTCTCTCTGCCGTGATGCACGCCGACGAACGCAATCAGGGCATGAGCAAGGCCCTCGGCTACGACGTATGGCACTATCATCTCCACGTGGTCTATGTGCCCGTCGTCGAAAAGCAAATTCTGTGGTCGAAGCACTGCAAGGACCCGGCGCTGATTGGCACCGTCAAAGAGACCATCATGCAGGTCAGCCACAGCAAGAAGTGGCAGCCCCGGCCCGTGCTGAATGAATTCGGAGAGCCCATGCGCACGAAAACCGGCAAGATCGTTTTGAAAAAATTCTACAGCGTTCTGCAGGATCAATACCACGATGCCATGTTCTCGGCGGGCTATACCGACGTGGAGCGCGGCGAACGCGGCAGCACCGAGGAGCACCTGACCACCGTGCAATTCAAGGTCATGAAGGAGCAGAAAGCCCTCGACACCCTCATGGCGCAACAGCAAAGCGCCGAACAGACCGTGCGTCTGGCACAGGCAAACCGGGAGGAGGCTGAGCGTGACGTCGAAGCTGCAAAAAAGAAGATAGATGCACTTGCAAAGAGCGACAAAGAGGTCAAAGCATTCGTACAAAGCCTGGGTTCCGCAGACGAGCTTCTGCCCGACACCGGGATGCTGGAAACCGCCAGGAGCTACCGCGCAAGCAAAGCTCTCCCAGTTATCAAGAAGCTCGTCCGCAAGCTGAGAGAGGTCTATGCCCTGCTGGTCAACGAGCGCCAGAAGAACACCGACATGCTCAGAGAAACCGCGTACTGGAAGCGAAAAGCAGAACCCAATGAACTCATGCAGGAGAAAGTTTCCAAACTAGACAGGCTGACCCGCACGCTCGGCTCGGATGAAATTGACAGGCTGCTGTCTCAGCGCAGCACCCATGAACATAGCCGATATAAAGCATGGGAAACCAACCGATAACCTGAAAACTCATCTTCAACAATCAATCCCTACAAAACTGGCAGAATACAAGGAAGTGAAACATACGAGAATTTTCGATACCCTCAAGACCCGCGTGACCGTTCCGCAGGCAGCTGCATATTACGGCGTCAGGATCGGGCAAAACGGCATGTGCCGCTGCCCGTTCCATTCGGACAAGACGCCCTCCATGAAAATCAATAAAACCTATTTCTACTGTTTCGGCTGTCACTTCACCGGCGACGTGATCGACTTCACCGCCAGACTGTTCAATTTGTCTCCCCTCGATGCAGCGCGCAAGCTGGCATTGGATTTCGGCATCGACCCCAACACGCCGGCTTCCGCTGCCGTCGCACTTCCCCGCATCCGGCAGGAAGAATCCCAGCGGGAACGGGAAGGGCACTGCGCCTCCGTGCTGATCGAATATGAACGGCTCCTGAAAAATCGTCAGCAACGATTTGCTCCTGTTCATCCCTCGGATAAATGGGACGGCCGCTTCGGATCCGCCAGCCATGCGCTGCCGCAGGTGTCCTATATGATCGGCTGTCTGTACGATGCAGACAGCGTTATCCGCAAAGATACCGCCAACTCTCTGCTCGGCGACGGCACCATACACAGCATCGAACGTTGGAACGCCACCCACAGAGAGGAGGCGAACGCACATGACGAAGCGCTTGCGGCCTGACCAGTTCCCGCCCTGGTACGACGGACAGAGTATCAATGAAGCGGCGTTCTGCCGGGAGTTTCTGGCTTCGCACAAGCTGCTCTACACCGAAAACAGCTTCTTTACGCCGGAAGGACGCATGACCGACGAAGCGCCACTTAAGACTGAAATCTATCAGATCATCGAACCGTATGCGTCCACCAGCGTTCCGAAGAAGATATCCAATATCATCGAGCTTCTGAAAATCACGGCGCACATTGACGACTTCCCGCCGCAGACAGACCGGATTCACGTCGCAAACGGCACACTGTTTCTGGACGGATCGTTCTCCGAATCCAAGAATGAAATCGTGCGCAGCCGTTTTCCGGTAGCCTACAATCCTTCCGTGCCCAGCCCGGAAACGTGGCTGGGCTTTCTGCATGGTCTTCTGTATGAAGATGACATCCCCACCTTGCAGGAATACATCGGTTACTGCTTGATTCCCAGCAACAAGGGACAGCGCATGATGGTCATCAAGGGTAGCGGCGGCGAGGGCAAGTCGCAGATCGGCGTGGTGTTGTCCCAGCTGTTTGGCTGCAACATGAAGGATGGCAGCATCGGCAAAATCTCGGAGAACCGCTTTGCCCGTGCCGATCTAGAGCACACCCTGCTCTGTGTGGACGATGATATGCGGATGGAAGCCCTGCGCCAGACCAACTATGTCAAGTCCATCGTGACCGCACAGGGGCAGATGGACTTGGAGCGCAAGGGCAAGCAGAGCTATCAGGGTTGGATGTACGCCCGCCTGCTGGCGTTCAGCAATGGCGATTTGCAGGCATTGTATGACCGCTCGGACGGTTTCTATCGCCGTCAGCTCATCCTGACCACCAAGGACAAGCCCCTGTCCCGTGTGGATGACCCGGACATTGCCGAGAAGATGGCGGCAGAGGTCGAGGGCATCCTGCTGTGGGCATTTGAGGGCTTGCAGCGGCTGGTGAAGAATGGCTTCCAGTTCACCGAGAGTGACCGTGCCAAGCGCAACCGGGAACTGGTGAAGCGGGACAACAACAATGTGTTTGATTTCCTCGAATCCGAGGGCTACATCCGCCTGAAGGCGGATGCCTGCACCAGCTCGAAAGAGCTGTATGAGGTCTACAAGATGTGGTGCGAGGAGAACAGCCTGAATGCGATCAAGGCCCGAGGGTTCAGCGATGCGCTGATCGCCAACCAGCGCAGGTATAATCTGGAATCCACCAACAACATCGTCAACTCGTCCGGGCGGCGTGTCCGGGGCTTTGTGGGCATCGAAGCCCTTGTGCAACCTGACCTTACGCCAAACGGCTGGCGGGCATGACCCCCATAAAAGGAGAATTTGGGTGTTTTTGCTGCGTACGTGCGTACGCGGCAGTTGCTCTTTCTCCGTACGCACGTACGCAGCGATTGACCGAAAACGCACTTTATAGGGGTGTTTCTGGCATACTGTCAATTTGACAGCTTGCCAAATCAACGGGTCAAAATGACCAACTGAAAAAGCCGGACGAGCTGGTGGGCAGGGATTCGCAAATCTTTGACCGCCAGCTTGCCCGGTGCAGGAGTGCAGAGGGTGCAGCCCTTTGCCCCAGTGATATGATGCTGTGCGTCATATCCTACTGGGTATTATCTGGCGCAAAACGGCGGCAGATCCAGCAGCTCCGCTGCTGCGTTCTCTCCGCCAAGATGTTGAAATGGAGGGATGTTTATCTGAAGCTGACACGACACAATGGACGAGCCGGAAAACACGGCACCTATAACCCCAAGCACAACGACCGCAGTTTCAATCTTGCCAACAGTGAGCACATCGACCCGGAACGAGTCAAGGGCAACATCTACTGGGACTGCTTTCACGGTTTCCGTTCGGCTCTTGCCCCACAAGACCCGGATGATTTGGCGGCGACCTTTTCGGATGTAGAACGGCAGTTCTACGAGAGCCGGTACACAACCTTCATCGAAGGTCAGAACGAGCGCAACGCTAAGATCCGGCACACCGAACGAAACCGCTCCATTCCCGACCTGCTGTCCAGCCGCAAGACCTGCCCGGAAGAAACCATCTATCAGCTGGGAACGCTGGATGAACACGCTTCCGCAGAGGACTTGCTGAAAATCGTCACGGAGTTCATCGAGGAGTTCAAGGGCAAATTTGGCGAACACGTCCATGTGCTGGACTGGGCGCTGCATCTGGACGAAAGCACACCCCACATCCACGAGCGTCATGTGTTCGACTGCGAGAACCAGTACGGTGAGGTGGCACCCCAGCAGGAAAAGGCATTGGAGGCGCTTGGCTTCGACCCGCCTGACCCGGACAAGCCTCTCGGCCGCCGCAACAACCGCAAGATTACTTTCGATGCTGCCTGTCGGAAAATGCTGTTTGAGATTGCTAAGCGGCACGGGCTGGAATTGGAGGAAGAAGCGGAGTAACATGACCGAAGATGTGAAATCTAAAGATTATACGAATAAGTTCTTGCAATCGGGCTCGAACACGGTTACAATGGAAGCGTCAGGAATCGTTGTTCCATGCGAATTTTCTGTCAGAAATTTCAAAGCAATTTCTGACGAAACTTCGGACAATCCCCCTGCCAAAGAATCTTCTGATCAGACCAAAGCAGTCAAGCACGAACCTCTTGTTTACAGGGTGGAGGAAATCGCCCAGCTTTTGGCGATTTCTCCCCGTGCGGCGTATAACCTCTGCAAGTCCACGAAGGATTTCAAGGTCATTCGCATTGGCAAGAGCGTCCGGGTGAACAAGCAAAGCTTCGACAACTGGCTTGCATCGGCTTGAGGGAGGTAAATCTATGGCATCCATTCTGAAGCCCGGAGATTCCTACTCTGTCCATTACAAGTACAAAGATCATTCCGGCAAGCCCTGCGAGGGATGGGAGAGTTTCAAGACCAAGAAGGAGGCGCAAGAGCGAAAGATCACGGTCGAAAAAGAACTGCTGGACGGCACGTTCCTCGTTCCCGACACCATGACAGTGGAGGAAATGCT
>ERZ831634.988-NODE-988-length-32732-cov-4.600637_pt1 | contig 32732 bp, 32 predicted proteins | sample MGYA00519953_ERZ831634 | MGnify/ENA primary metagenome ERZ831634 (study PRJEB31850, sample SAMEA3708718) | human gut metagenome | biome: human gut; feature: human-associated habitat; material: faeces | place: China | collected 2014 ... | reverse complement strand
CTATGATTCTTCAGAAAATGAAGAAAACTGCTGAGGACTATTTGGGGCAAGAAGTTACAGAAGCTGTAATTACCGTTCCGGCTTACTTCTCCGATTCTCAGCGTCAGGCAACAAAAGAAGCCGGCCAGATTGCCGGTCTGGAAGTGAAACGTATCGTGAACGAACCGACAGCTGCTGCTTTGGCTTACGGTATCGATAAAGCGAACAAAGATATGAAGGTTGCCGTATTCGACCTTGGTGGTGGTACATTCGATATCTCTATCCTTGAATTCGGTGGCGGTGTATTCGAAGTATTGTCAACAAACGGTGATACTCACTTGGGTGGTGACGACTTTGACCAGGTAATTATCACTTGGTTGGTAGATGAATTCAAGAATGACGAAGGTGCCGACCTGACTCAGGATCCGATGGCTATGCAACGTCTGAAAGAAGCTGCTGAAAAGGCTAAGATTGAATTGTCTTCTTCTACAAGTACTGAAATTAACTTGCCGTACATTATGCCGGTAGGTGGTGTACCTAAGCACTTGGTTAAGACTTTAACTCGTGCTAAGTTCGAAGCTTTGGCTCACACTTTGATTCAGGCTTGTCTGGAACCGTGTAAGAAGGCTATGTCTGATGCTGGTTTGAGCAACTCTGATATCGACGAAGTAATTCTTGTGGGTGGTTCTTCACGTATACCGGCTGTACAGAAGTTGGTTGAAGATTTCTTCGGTAAAGCTCCTTCTAAAGGTGTAAATCCGGATGAAGTAGTGGCCGTAGGTGCTGCCGTACAGGGTGCTGTGCTGACGGACGAAATCAAGGGTGTGGTATTGCTGGATGTTACTCCGCTGTCTATGGGTATCGAAACTCTGGGTGGTGTAATGACCAAGTTGATCGATGCTAACACTACTATTCCGTGCAAGAAGAGCGAAACATTCTCTACTGCTGCTGATAACCAGAGCGAAGTAACGATCCATGTATTGCAAGGAGAGCGTCCGATGGCTGCTCAGAATAAGTCAATCGGTCAGTTTAACCTGTCAGGTATTGCTCCGGCTCGTCGTGGTGTTCCTCAGATTGAGGTAACGTTCGATATCGATGCTAACGGTATCTTGAAGGTATCTGCTAAGGATAAGGCTACAGGGAAGGAGCAAGCTATTCGTATCGAAGCTTCCAGCGGTTTGAGCAAAGAAGAAATTGAAAAGATGAAGGCTGAAGCTGAAGCTAATGCAGAAGCTGATAAGAAAGAACGTGAAAAGATTGATAAGCTGAATCAGGCTGACTCAATGATCTTCACTACTGAAAATCAGTTGAAAGAATTGGGTGACAAGCTGCCGGTTGACAAGAAAGCTCCGATTGAAGCTGCTTTGCAGAAACTGAAAGATGCTCATAAGGCACAGGATCTGGCTGCTGTTGATACTGCTATGGCAGAACTGAATACTGCATTCCAGGCTGCAAGTGCTGAAATGTATGCACAGAGCGGTGCTCAAGGTGGTGCTCAGGCTGGTCCTGATATGAATGCCGGACAAGCTGGTGGTGCTCAGGATACTGCTAAGCATGGCGACAACGTGCAAGATGCAGACTTCGAGGAAGTCAAGTAAGTTTGGTAGATAAACGAATAATATATTGTAAGAAAAGAGTTGTAAGTTAACTACTTACAACTCTTTTTTTGTCTATATTCGATTGAAAAGTTGTAATTTGTTTATTGAAATTTGGTACTTATTATATTTTTAAAGTATGCGAGATATTTTAGGTCTACAATTTCGGCTAACTTTAAAAACTAAGTATCTTTGCAAAGTACGTTTGGAAAGGTTACTTTTTAAGTATCTTCTTTTTCATATTTGTAGCGAATCCTTTTGACTTAAAGAATATTCATAACCTTAAAAAGAAAAAAACATGAAGAAATTACTCAATGACTCTGGGAAGTTGAAGGCATTATTGTTTGCTTCCTTCCTATGTTTTATGCTACCTTGTCTGTCAGCGTATGCAGTAGAAGAAAACTACACCGGAATAACGCAACAAGAAACTTTAATTGTTGACGTGGTGAAAATCAATCCGACTACGGTTGATATCTTGTTTTCCAACCACCAGCGTATGACGCTCGACTTTTATGGAGAAAATATTTTCAGAGTGTTCCAGGATAATTCGGGTGGGATGCTTCGTGTCCCGGAAGCAAAGCCTGAAGCTAAAATTCTTGTGGACCAACCACGTAGGGGTGTATCTCAATTGAATATTAAAAATAATGGTGACTTTTTCTCGATTACCAGCGGAAAAATAAAAGTAGAGTTTGATAAGAGTACCGCATTGATGAAAGTCATAAACCTCAAAACTGGTGTTACTGTACTGGAAGAGGCTGAGCCTGTTCTTTTTGATAAAGAAAGAGTTATCTTGAAACTGAAAGAAAACCTTCAGGAGTATTTCTATGGAGGTGGTGTACAAAACGGCCGTTTCTCACACAAAGGCAAGACCATCTCTATTGAAAACCAAAATAGCTGGACAGATGGAGGAGTAGCATCTCCCAATCCGTATTATTGGTCAACAAATGGCTACGGTTTGATGTGGTATACCTTTAAAAGAGGGGTTTACGATTTTGGTAGAGAAGAAAAGGGTATTGTGAAATTATTCCACCAAACAAACTATCTCGATATCTTCATTATGGTTAATGATGGTACCGTATCCTTGCTGAACGATTATTACCAGTTGACAGGTAACCCCGTACTGATGCCGAAATTCGGTTTCTATCAAGGACACCTGAATGCCTATAATCGTGACTATTGGAAAGAGGACGAAAATGGTATTCTGTTTGAGGATGGGAAGCGTTACAAAGAAAGTCAAAAAGATAATAGTGGTATTAAAGAATCGTTGAATGGAGAGAAAGATAATTATCAGTTTTCGGCGCGTGCTGTAATAGACCGCTACAAGAATCATGATATGCCGCTGGGGTGGCTGTTGCCTAATGATGGTTATGGAGCCGGTTATGGTCAGACGGAAACGCTGGACGGTAACATTCAAAACTTGAAGAACCTGACAGACTATGCTCGTAAGAATGGTGTGGAAATTGGTTTATGGACACAGTCCGATCTTCATCCAAAAGAAGGTATCAGTGCTTTGTTGCAGCGTGACATTGTAAAGGAAGTGAGGGATGCAGGCGTGCGTGTACTGAAAACCGATGTTGCTTGGGTAGGTGCCGGATATTCCTTTGGATTGAATGGTATCACAGACGTGGCACAGATTATGACTTACTATGGTAATGATGCCCGTCCCTTTATTATTTCCCTTGATGGCTGGGCGGGTACGCAGCGCTATGCCGGTATATGGTCGGGCGATCAGACAGGAGGAGTCTGGGAATATATTCGTTTCCACATTCCTACTTATATAGGTTCAGGGTTGTCGGGTAATCCTAATATCTGTTCTGATATGGACGGTATCTTCGGAGGAAAGAATCCGGTAGTCAATACCAGAGACTTCCAGTGGAAAACCTTCACGCCCATGCAGTTGAATATGGACGGGTGGGGAGCCAATGAAAAGTATCCTCATGCTTTGGGCGAACCGGTCACTTCTATCAATCGATGGTATTTGAAACTGAAATCAGAGATTATGCCTTATGCTTACAGCATTGCCAAAGAATCGGTGGATGGCCTGCCTATGATACGGGCTATGTTTTTGCAATATCCCAATCCCTACACATTGGGTAAGGCTACGCAATATCAGTTCCTCTATGGACCCTATTTCCTGGTGGCACCTATTTATCAGGCTACCAAAGTAGATGAGCAAGGCAATGATATTCGTAATGGTATTTATCTCCCTGAAGGAGAATGGGTAGATTACTTCTCCGGTGAAGTATATCAGGGAGGACGTGTTATTAATAACTATGCTTCACCACTCTGGAAATTACCTGTATTTGTGAAGAATGGAGCTATTATTCCTATGACACTCCCTAATAATAATGTCAGCGAAGTAGACAAAAAACTGCGTATATATGAACTCTATCCCTGTGGACAGAGTACATTCACTGAGTATGACGATGATGGAGTGACTGAAGAATACCGCTTGGGTAAGGGTGTAAGTACATTGATTGAATCTAATGTCAACACTAAAGGTGAGGTTATAGTTACTATTCATCCGGTTCAAGGTGATTTTAATGGTTTTATAAAAGAAAAGGCTACTGAGTTCAGGATCAATGTTACTGAAAAGCCTAAGAAGATTTCGGCAACTATTGGCAAGAACAAGATTAAACTTACAGAAGCAAGCAGTATGGATGAGTATCTTCAGAAAGAAAATGTTTACTTCTACGATGCCCAGCCCAATCTGAATCGGTTTGCTACCAAGGGTAGCGAGTTTGAAAAAGAAGTTATCACGAAGAATCCACAGCTTCTCGTCAAGTTGGCTGCTTCCGATATTACGTTAGCTCCGACACTATTGAAGGTAAACGGGTTTGTATTTAAACCGGCGAATAACTATCTGGTAACCTCAGGTTCGCTGGTTGCTCCAAAGGCACAGGTAACTGATGAAAATACGGCTGCCTACACCCTGAAGCCTACTTGGAATGCAGTACAAAATGCAGACTATTACGAAATAGAGCTTAATGGTATGACCTATAGCACTATCAAAGACACAGAACTGTTATTTGATGGTCTGAATGTGGAGACTACTTATGACTTTAAGATACGTGCTGTGAATAAAGATGGATATTCCGATTGGTCAACTTTTAGTGCTACCACCCAAAAAGATCCGTTGGAGTTTGCTATACATGATATTGTGGGTGAAACTACTGCTGACAACCAGGGCCGTTCGCTTCGCCGTCTGTTCGATTTTGAAGAAGGAGAGTTATGGCATACCAAGTACAATGAAAAAGCAGTTCCCTTCGACTTGGTTATGGACTTGAAGTCTATCAATCAGGTTGAAAAGTTCCACTACTTGCCTCGTGAGAATGCAGGAAACGGAACGTTGCTGAAAGGTATCGTTTATTGTAGTATGGATAAGGAGAATTGGACTGAAGCAGGAACCTTCGACTGGAAGCGTGATAATGAAGTGAAAGTATTCACCTTCGCTGAAGCTCCTACCGCTCGTTATATCAGGATGAGTATTACCGAGGCTGTAGGTAATTATGGTTCGGGACAAGAGATTTATGTCTTCCGGGTGCCTGAAACGGAAAGTTACCTGCCCGGCGACATCAACAATGATAAGTGGGTTGATGAAAACGACTTGACCTCTTACATCAACTATACAGGGTTGAGGCGTGGCGATGCGGACTTTGAAGGATATATCAGCAATGGCGACCTGAATCGCAACGGTCTGATAGATGCCTACGATATCTCTGTTGTTGCTACGCAACTGGATGGTGGTGCTGACGCCGTGAGAGGCGAGAAGGTTGAAGGAAAGCTTGACATTAGTACACCGAAACAAACTTATGCCAAGGATGAACTCGTTGAGGTATTGGTGAAAGGTACTGGCCTACGTTTTGTAAATGCCCTTAGTTTTGCATTAGCTTACGATCCTGCCGACTATGAATTTGTAGGTATACAGCCATTAGGTATGAAAAACATGGAAAACCTGACAAATGACAGGCTTCATACCAACGGTACCAAGTCGTTGTATCCCACGTTCGTAAACATCGGGGAACACGAGTCGCTTGAAGGTGAGAGCAACCTGTTTGTCATTAAGCTTAAGGCCAAACGGAAAGTTTCCTTCAAACTGACAGCAACAGATGGATACCTGGTAGATAAGTTGCTGAACGTGCATACGTTTTAAGAAGAAACGAATGATAGGATAGAAGAAGGTGTATCAGGGAGTGCTTGGTACACCTTTTCTCAAATAACCAAACTCCACGTTGATTGAGTCCACGTTGCCGATGTGATTTCTCTAACTCTATTTCCGTAAAAGTTTCATTTTTCTTCCAAAATCTGTAGGGTTTTTCTTTGCTGGACGATCTTATAAGTAGAAAACAAGAATTGTTCACCTTTAAAATCATACGAAGATGAAAAAGTTAGTTGGAATTACAGTTGGGTGGTTGATGGCATTTTTGCTATTGGGTATTTCACCTTTGTGGGCACAGGAAGAGGCCGGGAACTATTTCACTATCACGGGAGTGGTGAAAAATAAGGATAATAAGAGAAAACTGGAGAATGTGAATGTATCTGTTCCTGGTACGAACATCGGAACCGTTACGAATGCGGATGGTGTGTTCTCTTTGAAGATAAAGGATACGGAGACTATTCAGGGATTGGAAGTTTCACATATCGGATACTTGAATTCCCAGGTTTCTCTGAAAGAAAACAAAGATATATCTGATCTTACCATTTGGATGCTGCCGGCTCCTAATCTGCTGAGTGAAATTGTGATCTTTGGTAATAATGCCCGGGCACTTGTGGAAGAAGCCATAAAGAAGATTCCGGTGAACTATTCGCCCGATAAGAGTTTACTGACCGCATTTTATCGGGAGACAGTGCAGAAAAGACGCCGTTACATTAGTGTATCGGAAGCTGTGATAGATGTTGCTAAAACAGCATATAGTGACCGTGAACCCTCCAATGACAAAGTACAGATACAGAAGGGACGTCGTTTGCTAAGTCAAAAAACAAGTGATACGCTGGCTGTCAAAGTAGTGGGCGGACCTACTCTTTCCATTTATCTGGATGTTGTGAAGAACGGGGATGCACTGCTGAGTCCGGAAAATCTGAATTACTATGATTTCCAAATTGAGGAACCTGTGAATCTGGATAACCGTATGCAATATGTAGTTAGTTTTCGTCCCAGAGTCAGTTTGATGTACGCCTTGTTCTACGGGAAACTCTATATTGATTTTGAGAAGCTGGCATTCACCCGTGCAGAGTTCTCACTGGATATGCAGAACAGAGTGAAGGCGGTAGAAGCTATTCTCCATAAGAAACCCCTTGGGTTACGATTCAGACCGCAGGAAGTCTCCTATCTGGTGACATATAAAGAGCAGAATGGGAAAACTTATCTGAATTATATACGGAATGAAATCCGCTTTAAGTGCGACTGGAAAAGGCGTTTATTCTCTTCCGGCTATACAGTATTCTCTGAAATGGTGGTGACGGATAGAAAGAATGATTTCGCAGCTATTCCAAACAAGAAGGCTTTTAAAGAAAAACAGGTGTTCTATGATATGGTAGATGTATATTGGAATGAGGACTTCTGGAAAGCATATAATATTATTGAACCCACAGAGTCTCTGGAACATGCAGTGAGCAAATTGAAAAAACAATCCCGTTAGATTTCAGATAGTTTTTCTTATATTTGGAGATCAACAATAATTCCCGGATATGCTGAACGAACTTTTCATACTGACAAAAATAAAAGAGGGCGATATAAAGGCGTTCGAGGAGGTCTTCCGCCATTACTATTCCTCTCTTTGCTGGTATGCCGCAGGCATTACGGGGGAGATGGAAGCTGCCGAGGAAATAGTGGAGGAACTGTTCTACGTGTTTTGGAAGGACCGGGAGCATTTACAAATTTTCCAGTCTGTAAAGAGCTATCTGTATAAAGCTGTTCGCAATGAAGCTCTACAATATTGCCAGCACAAGGAAGTTAAAGAGCGGTATCGCGAGTATGTATTGGCAGGTAATGTCCTGGAACAGAATTCTGATCCTCACAGGCAATTGGAATATGAAGAATTGCAGGGACTGATTCGCCATACTCTTGATAAATTGCCGGTACGCAGGCTGCAGATATTCCAAATGCATCGTATGGAAGGAAAGAAATATGCGGAGATTGCTTCTTCATTATCTCTGTCCATTAAGACAGTAGAGGCCGAAATGACGAAAGCGCTCCGTACCCTACGAAACGAAATAGATAATTATATTCTTACGAAATGACTGAAGTGAATAAAAATAGGACAAAGACGGATGAGGCATGGGAACGGTTGTATGCCCGTTTGAATAAAGACCGCCTGCTCGTAGAGGCAGGGCAGGGACGGGCGGTGCGTCGCAAACTACTTCTGAAATGGGGGACACTGGCGGCTGCCGTAATTGCCGGTTTTGTTTATCTGGCATCTGCTTTATGGTTCGTGCCGGGAGGTGAGGTGGAAAATCTTAATCTGGTGACGCAGGAAAACCGTGAAGCATCCATGTTGGTTACTACGCTCGAAGATGGCTCTGTGGTATATCTGGCTCAAGAGAGTACTTTGCAGTATCCCGAACATTTTGCTACGGATAAGCGGGAAGTGAATTTGCAGGGAGAAGCATTCTTTGATGTAGCGAAGAATCACGAACAAACCTTTCTGATTGAGACAGGGAAGGTACGGATAGAGGTGCTGGGTACGGCTTTCAATGTACGCAGTCATGAGGATGATTTTTTCCGGCTATCCGTGCAGCGGGGCAGGGTGAAGGTCTCGTTGAAGCAAGGGGGACAGAGTGTGCTGGTAAGTGCCGGAGAAACCGTAACCTTACAGGCTCGACAATTGCAATTGAGTGAAACAGAAGATTCCGATGAGTTCAGACAGTATACAAAGAATATACGCTTCAAAGATGAATGTCTGGAAGATATTTTGCGGGTGGTGAATGCTGAAGCTCCTACTTTGCAGATACAGGTAGCATCGTCGGTCTTGAATAAACGGAAGCTGACTATTGAATTTGAAAACAACTCCCCCGAAACAGTGGCAGAACTCATTTGCTGGGCGTTGAGTCTGAAATATTCACGCGAAGGTGATAAACTGATTTTATCCGAATGATAACTTAATAATATAAATCATGAAACTTCATCGTTTCTTCATTCTCCTTTTAGGGCTACTCTTCATAACCTGTGGTATGAGAGCAGATGGGGGAGATGTGTTGGAACGTATGATCCGACTGCCCGGAATGAAAGGAACCGTATACTCCTTGTTAGGTAAAGTTTCGGAACAATCCGGTTACCTTTTCGTTTACGACAGCAAGGTAGTGAATAATGATATTGAGGTAAAGACAAAAAGGAAAAGCTGCACGGTCCGGCAGGCTATTTATGAAATCATAGGCGATAGGTCATTAGAACTTAAGGTGATAGGACATCACATCTTAATTCTGCCTCCTATGGAGAGGATTGTGGGGGAAAAAACTGCTTCGGAAGAACTACTTCCACTACCGGCTTATTTCACCATAACCGGAACTTTACGTGATAAAGAAACGGGAGACCCCGTTGTAAATGCATCGGTCATTCTTCAAGGCACTTCAATAGGTAATATTACAAATAAGAATGGGGAGTTCAGGCTACATCTGCCTGACTCCCTGAAAAGTGGCAATCTTTCTTTTTCCCATTTAGGGTATGTTGCACAAAATATTGAAGCAGCCACGCTGATTGGACGGGATAATGTACTGAGCTTGGAACCCAAAATAGTTCCTTTACAAGAAGTGCTGATCCGGTTGGTGGAACCCAGGAAGTTATTGCGGGAAATGGTGGAGCGACGCAAAGAAAACTATTCGTCAGCTCCCGTTTATCTGACTACCTTCTATCGGGAAGGCGTCCAGCTGAAGAACAAATTCCAAAGTCTGACAGAAGCTGTATTCAAAGTTTATAAATCTCCTCTGCAAGAGATTAATACATCCGATCAGGTAAAACTATTAAAGATGAGCCGGATTGATAATCGGGAGAGAACAGATAGCTTGGTAGCTAAGATTAGAGCCGGCATACAAGCTTGCCTGCAACTGGATTTTATTAAGGATCTGCCGGATTTCCTGTCGGTGGATGCAGAAGATAACCCATATGTATATACTTCGGGTGACATTACATTTATTGACGACCGATGCGTCAATGTGGTTTATTTTGAGCAGAAGCGGGAAATCAAGGCACCTCTTTATTGTGGAGCATTGTATATTGATTCGGAGAATGGAGCTTTGGTACAGGCTCGCATAGAGATGCAACCCAAGTACATCAAAGATGCTACGCGGATTTTTGTTGTCCGGCAGGCGCAGAAGGTGAACCTGACTACACAAAAGGTGGTATATACCATTTCGTATAAACCGTGGAATGGTACTTACTACATCCATCACATTCGTGGTGACTTATATTTCAAGATGAAGAGAAAACGTGTTTTCTTCAGTAATCCGACTTTGCATACTTGGTTTGAAATGGTGACTTGCCTAGTGGATAAAGAGAATGTGACCCGCTTTCCTCGTGCTGAGAGACTGCCTACACGTACTGTACTTGCAGATGAAGAATTCAGGTATGACGAACATTTCTGGGAAGATTTCAATATCATTCCACTGGAAGAAGAACTCAGTAAAATTATAGAGAAGGTTGCGTTAAAGATAGAAAAAACAGGTGCTGAGGAGGAATAGAATAAGCCGGATAATTGTAATTTTGCAGCCGGAATCAATAAGTATTAGTAGAAAGATGGAATTACCTAAAGACCCGATGATGCTTTTCAGCTTCATCAATATGAAATTGCGTGACTGTTATTCTTCATTGGATGAACTTTGCGATGATATGAATGTAAATAAGGAGATGATTGTAGGAAAATTGCAGTCTGTCGGATTTGAATATAATGCCGAGCATAATAAGTTCTGGTAAATTTATAGCCATTATTTCTTTTTCCGGTGTTCCTTTTTCAGATAGAAATTGAAGCCGGCATATATTTGCAACGTGCCGAATCCGTTGTTTAAGGAGAAGTTATCCCGATAATAGTCGTATGTCCTGCCTAGGAAAGAAGCACCTGCAAAGTACTTACTATTATTGTATACCACACCTGCCCGCAATATGAAATCAATATTGAAGTTCTTGTACCAGTCGTTACCTTCTTCCGCATCCTTTTCTATACGTGACGTTTTGTAGGCGATTGCCGGGCAGAGCGACAGGCAAGCCAGGCAGTTGCGCGCAAATACCCAGTTGTAGGCGTATCCAAAGTTGATACTGATATTGGTGTATTTGATGTGCCTGACTTTCATTCCGGGATTCATTGTTTCCTGAATAAGCTCAGGTAATTTAGTATAATCGAATTTTAGATTGTGGGTGGACACGGAAAGGCCGGCTATCAGTGAACCCGCATTTCGTCGTTGGTTGGTAGATTGACTGAAGGCTGCCGGATATGAGAAGTGTCGGTTGTTGAAGATATAATATAAGTTGAATCCCTTCATATTTACTTTCAGTCCATTGAAGTCTTCTGAATAGTTGGAAGGAATGCGGTCGGAAAAGCCCGTAACTTGGTGTATCTTGTAATCGTTACCCGTACGCCGATAGAAAAGATCCACTCCAAATTTCGAACTGTAGAGACTTAGGTCGAATTCTGTTCCCCTGTTTTTCCCACTTTTTTTTCCAAGGAGGCCATCTGTATCGACAGACCATCCTAAAAATATCCAGCGCCAACCGAAGTAAGCTCCTATTTTGTTGCGAGGGTTGGGGGTGAACCGGAGTCGTTGAGGTTCGGGAACAGCGGTACCTACGGAGTAATACTCGTAATTTGTGAAATGGTCGAGCATTAAGGCATAGTTGTAGCGATTAGGGCTTATATAAGTTGTATCGAAATCATTGAAATTAAGGAACTTTTTCATTGCTTTAATAAAAGTCCCCTGATGCTTCCCGGTGGTAAGACTATCGTGTACAGTGAAATAAGCCTCTTCGTTTTGGGCAAACAAAAAGAACGGTAATAATATCCACAGACAGAAGATGAGCCTCTTCAACATCAATCCTGCTTTTTAAAATTAATAATCCAATTTTCTATGCTATAAACAAAGCAAAAGAAGGAAGTACACTAGTTCTATTTGCGAATTTAACAGTTTTTTTGCATATATCCAATAATTTGGCGGGATTGTTTTGTTCTTTCCCGTTATGAGGTAAATGATAATTCATTGCATATTTCATCGGTTAGTAATTATACTTACAAAAAGCGAGTAGATGTCTTCCTTTCCCGCAGTTCTTCCTCCCACTCGTTGAGTGAATGCCTTTCAGTCCCTGACTCATTATACCCCCCCCATTCAGAGGGTGTCTGGGAGGGGGTAGGGAAGGTGACAAGACAGGAAAGAAAAAAAGATGAAAATTGTACACAAAAAACGTATCTTGATTCATTTTTGTAGGGATATGAATTGATACTCCTTCTTATTTCTTCCTAATATATTCCTGCCACAAATGTCGGATAGCCGCCACCGGATGATAGAGCAACATTCTCGGTCCTGCCCATCTCATCACTACTCTCATCCGTTCCCTCATTTCCGGCTTATAGCAATGCACGGTACAAATCCGACAAGTTGATTTCCCGTCTCCGAACGGACAACGTGAAAGCCGTGTCTGCGCATACTCCAACAATTCCCTGCATTGCGGGCACAGTGTTCCGTTCCCCTCTTTCTTCCGGCAGTAGAGGCGAATCATCTGTTCTACGGTTTGCTTTTCCTTTTCGATGCGGGACATACTATCTTTTACGGGCTAATTGAACGATGCTTGTGATAAACTCCGTTTTACTTTCTGTATAAGCATCCCTGTCATGTTCATATCTCTTTTTCAACTCCACCTTTAATTCTCCGTATTTGCGAGCAACTTCCGGATGAAGTTGAAGATAATGGCAGAATATGGGTTCATCCCAATCGCCGGCATATCGCACATGCAGGTGGTAAGCCTGACCTTTGAAGCCCTGAGGGGTATATCCTTTCATAAACATCATGTGCGGTGCCGGCTTACCGGGCTGATATGTATAGATATATCCTATGCTTTCAATCTTTCTGATAAAGGCTTCGGTGTCGGTATCTTCTTTTATCTCTAATAATATGTCTATGGTAGGTTTGGCTATCAATCCTTTTACGGCTGTGCTCCCTATGTGTCGGATGCGAAATATGCTTTCCCCGACAAAGGTTCGGAGTTGTTCTTCTTCCTGTATATACAAGTCTTTCCAATTCTCCTGATGTTCCGTCAGGAGAATTGGAAAGAGAGTCCATAATTCTTCATCAGACATATCATTCAGTTCTTTCATAACAGATATGGTTGATTAAGAAGGATATTCCTGTTGGCAATTAATTCTGCCAGCGTTTTAGCTTCGGAAACTCTTGCTTCATCATGGCAATTGCCTCTTCTTTAGTCACTTTCTGTTCCGAGTCTTTGTTGAATTCCTCAACAAACTGAGCACAGTGTTCTATCATTTCGTCCATGGTGCAGTCCTGAGTGAACTTTCCATTCTGATAACAGTAAGTACAGTAGTCTGCGCTGAGGCTACCGTCAGCATTTGTTCCGCAAACTTCATTGGATGTCAGCGGCATTCCGCAACTCTGGCAAAATTTCATTTCCATAATTGTTCTTGATTTTAGAGTTTTATAAATATGTATTCTTATTTCAATTGCAGCAATTTCTTTAGCAATCCTTCATTCAGCAGATGTACAGTCTCGAACTTCCCGTTATAGAATACCGCCCAATTATTGAAGATGCAAGGCAGTTGCTTGGCTTTCTCCAGCGTGTCGACTTCTATCAACTGCAAAGGCACCTGATTATTCTCACAATAATTATAGATTTGCTCGATGCAGTTGGGAATGTAAGGACATTGCACGCCGTAATATATAGTCAGCTCTTTATTCTCAATCGTCTGTTTCCTTGCATCCGCCGTAAATTGCGGTTGGCTGCCGTCAAGGGAAAGAGCTAATAATTCGTATTCGTCATTAATGCTATCCACTACCTTGAAGCCATATTTCAGCATAAATTTCTTGTCGGACAAGAAAGGCTTCTTCTTTTTGGAAGACAGCACACAGATACCCGATTTCCCTTGTGCCTTGGCATCGTCAATGCACGATTGCAACAAAGCTTCTCCATACCCTTTCCCCTTGTAGCTGCCTGCCACCCACAGGCAGTAGATATACAGATAGTTATCTCCCGTCACAGGCACCCACGCCTTTTCCAGCGGGGCATACTCGATAAACACCTTGCCTTGTGCATCCAGTTTGCGGAAGACGTGCCCTTCTTTTACACGTTCGGACAACCAGTTCCGCTTATCATTTACACCTGTTTGATGCTTCTTATCAGAAATGGCGCAACATAAATGTTCGCTCATGACATTATCTGGATTCAATGTGATAAATTCCATATTATTTCTTTTGTATTGGTATATAGATTTTGGTTATCTGTTTTGCCGGATTGTCCGACCACGTTACATATTCTTCAAAAGAGAGTGCATTGCGCAATCTTCCTTTTTCTTTGGAATAAATATAAGTATAGGCACGAAGCAAACCTGAATAGCTTCCCTTGTAAGTATAGACTGCATATTTTCCACTCTCTATCGTCAATGTTCCGATGGCACCCGATGGTTTTATTCTTTGCGCAACGGAGGCGCAGGCATAGAAACGGCATTGCTTTTTCTTTGTAATAGTCGGATCATCGAAGCTGATGCCAAACCAGCGGGTGGCTTTGGATTGTAGCTTGTTTTCCTTCAGAAATCCGCAAAGTTTTCCCCAACCGAGCTCGTAACTCTCTTTTTCTCCATACGGACCGATAATACGGATATAGGCTATGTACATTGGGGAAATGAGTAGGACTTCCGGTTCGTCCAATCCGATAAAAGCAATATCCTCTATCGGAGTTGTTTCAGGAGTGTTAAAGGTCAATGTATTGCCGAAAGCCACCGGAGAAACGCCAAAATATCGTTTGAATGCTTTTGAGAAAGATTGTGCCGTGTCATATCCCATCTTTTCGGAGAGTTCCTGCAAGGATAAATCTCGCGTTTGCAGATACATCACAGCCCTTTCCATTCTTTGGCGGGTGATGTATGCCGAAAGTGTTTCTTGCAGATGGGATTTGAAAAGCCGATGGAAGTGATATACGGACATGTGCATTTCCGCCGCCAGCATTTCTAAAGTCAATGCTTTGTGCAGATGGGTATGAATATAATCAATGACTTGATTTATTAATTCCTGATGTCCGTATGTGGTTTCTTCCTTCATTTGCTATGTTTTGATGCCAAAGGTAGGGGAAACCTTTGGAAGAAGAATTATCCATTCTTGCTAATTTTTAAATAAACCATGTCCCGCAATTGTTTTCCGTCCTCATACATGGGATGGTCGTAGTTCTTGATGAAGAAATCGGGTATCCGGTGGGAGTAGGTGAAGCCGCACCGTTCATAAAACGGTATGGTATAGGTGCTGTCTCCTGTGCCCACTAACATCGTCTGATAGCGGTCTTTGTAGTGCTCCAGCAGAAACTTTATCAACTGTGTTCCATATCCTTTGCGCTGATAGTGCGGATAGGTTGCAATGTTCTTTATTTCGTATGTTCCGTTCCCTTCATCGGTGATTACGCAGGCGGCTTTTAAGTCTCCGTCGTAGAGGGCAAACATTTCTCCACGTTCCAGATAAAGGTTAATCATAGATTCCTGCTCGTCTGCGAGAAGCAGGAGTTCGAGGAATTCTTTCTTGTTCTTTAAGATAGGTACGATATTAATCATATAGTATTGACTGAATTGTTTTCAAATTCCCCAAAGATAGGTAATTGAAACGGGACGGACAATTTTTTTGTGTAAATAGGCTGCCAATCGATAAATTTCTGTAGTTTTGTAAATTCTGAATTTAAAATTTATACTAACACACAATAAATATGAAATATAGAACTTGCCTGACAACACTTCTATACAGCTTCCTTTTAGGACTCATCCTGCCCGCTTCGGCACAAAATTCTCTTCAACACCAGAAAGACTCTTTACGTCATGCCCTCGAACATGCGGAAGGCATTGATAAGTTGCAGACTTACAACAAACTGTACTACATCTATATGGCAGAAGCCGGCGATGACCAGAAGATGGATACGCTGATGACGCTGTTTGAGCAGGCGGAAGCCGAAGCCATCAGGCAAGGCAACACACAAATGCAGGGAATGGTGTACGGCAATAGGATTATCTCCTATATAAACAGGAGCGAGCACGACAAAGTCATAGAAAAGGCGCCCGCCTATCTCGACTTTTATATCCGGCACGACTTGTGGAAATTCTATTATCAGATACACATGCAGCTTATCACCGCCTACAACCTGAAAGGAGACTATGAACTGGCGGCCGCCGAAGCCGGGAAAATGTATACCCGTGCCCGGGAGCGCAAGGACAAGGCAGGAATGGCAACCGCACTCTATGCCACCGGCATCATCTATAACCTGCAGAAGAGGCCGAAAGAGGAAGAAGACTGCTTCCGGGAGAGCATCAGCCTGTTGTGGGAAGTTTCCGGTTACGATAATATCCTGACGCAATCCTATGCCTTCCTGTGCGTGTCGCTTCGTGCACAGGCACGCTATGACGAGCTGCTGCAACTGGTGCCCGAATATGAAAAAGCCATCGCCCGCTTCGAGAAAGCCACCGGCAGGGTGCAGCCCGAAGCTCGGGGAAATCTTTATGTGGCACTGATGAACACCTATATAGATATTAAAGAATATGACAAGGCGGGCATATACCTCTCCAAACTTGAAGGTAGCGTCAACAACAGCATGTCGAAATTCGAACTGCTGCGGGCAAAGGCGCTGATATTGCAGTCGCGGGGAGATTACCGCACGGCACTTGCCGTTATCGACAGTGCCGTAATACAGGTTCAGGAATCGGCTTTCAACCTCAATGCCGTGCGTAAGATAAAGATGGAGATACTGGCACGGGCGGGGCGCAATGATGAAGCGTTCAGTCTGCTGGACGAAATCATTGCGGCGAACGACAGTATAAATAATGTGGAAGTCAACGCCCGCTTTGACGAACTGCGCACCCAGTATGAGGTGGAAAAGCACATTGCCGAGAAAGAGCGTAATTTTCATTATTTCCTGTTTGCCCTTGGCATTTGCCTGGTTCTGGTGTTGCTCCTGGCAGGCGTCTTCTACTATAACCGGATTATTTCTACCAAGAACCGCAAGCTGTACGAGCGAATCAAGGAACAGGACAGGCTGGCGGAAGAACTCTCCAGAATGGCACAAGCCTGCGAAAGTACCGCATCGTCGGAAGTTCTGCCGCAGACATCCGATACTGCCGCCACCGTTGAGCAGCACCGGTTGGTTGCCCGTTTGCGCGAGTATCTGCTTTTCGATGATAACCTTTCTAATGCCGAGATGAACCGTGACGAGATTATCTCCGCGCTCGGCACCAATAAAAACCTGCTGACCGATGCCGTTAGAGCCGTGACGGGGAACTCTCCCATGGAGTATATGCGCATGCTGAAACTGGACGAGGCACGCAAGATGCTCGACCATCATCCCGAACTTACGATTGAGGCGATAGCTTTCAGTTGCGGTTTCAATATCCCGAGCACCTTCTACCGTCTGTTCCGAAAACAGTACGGCATCAGTCCGGCGGAATACAGGAAACAGGCAAATAAATTATAAACATCTACTTATCAATCCCCCTAAAATCAAAAGCACGGTCCATCCGTGCTTTTTTTGTGTCCACATGCCTCAGAAGTATCTGAGGAGGGTGTGTTGCAATATAATTGGGACAAAATGCAATAAAGTCGGGACAAAATGCAATAGTGTTTCATCCGTAAATCGCTTCTTTTGCAGCATGATTTCTAAAAAACAAGAGCGATGAACGAATACATGTACCTTCTTATTGTGGCATTCTTTTTTTGTATGGTGATAGCCATTTTTTGCCTCTTCCTGTATTGCCGGAAGATTGAGCGGAAGTGCAACCATTGCATTGCGAAAAGCCTTCGCGAACTGGACCGTATGTTTAAAGAACTGGAACGCATGCAGGTGGAAAGGGAAACTATTGAAAAGATACTTAAAATAAGGATAAACCTATGAAACACTTACAAAGACATCTATTGGTTCTGCTCCTGGCGCTGCTGCCGGGAGTGGCAAGTTTCGCCGGAGAAGCGGCGGACAGTCTCTACATCTTTCGCTTTGTGCAAGGAAAAGATGCGTTCTACGCCCCCTGGCGTGACAACGGTGCGCAGCTCGAAGCACTCCTGACCCTGCTACGTGCACACCGGGAGGCCATTCTTTCGGGCAGCATTCCGGTGCGCGTGGATGGATATTGCACCGGACAGGCTCCGGACGAAGAGAACCGGCGCATGGCTGCCGTGCGCAGCAACCGGGTGAAGTCGGAACTTATCGGACGGGCAGGAGTGACGGAAGCCTGCTTCGTGACCGCCAACCATGCCGTGGAGTACGCAGAAGGAGTGCGGAATGTAGTGACCGTGACGCTGTGCATCCCCGCCGATATCAACGAAACGAAAGAAGATTTACCCGACGCGGCTGACACGGATTTAAAGATTGTTCAGCAGGAGCAGAAAGTTGTTCAGCAGGAGCAGAAGACTGTTCAGCAGGAGCAGAAAGCTGTTCAGCAAGCCCAGAAGCCTGCCCGGCAAGCGAAGAGCGAAGCGGCAACCCCGGAACAGCCAACACCCACCCGTCGGAAAGAACAATCCCTTTCCCTCCGCACCAACCTCTTGTATGATGCCTTCCTGCTGCCCACCCTTGGCGTGGAATGGCGCATCAGCCACAGCATCGGCCTCAAGCTCGACGGCAGCTTCTCCTGGTGGGGCGGCAATCACGGCAAAGTGCAGAAAGTGTGGCTCGTCAATCCCGAAGTGCGGTGGTATCTGCTGCGCGACAGACGCTTCTACGTAGGCGTCTCCGGCAGCTACGGCGAGTACAACATATATAAGTATCTGCCCGGCAAACTGCTGAAAGGCGACACCGGCTATCAGGGCAAACTATGGAATGCGGGTGTGACGCTGGGTTACCAATTATCCCTCTCCCGCAGTCTCTCCCTCGACTTCAACCTCGGCCTGGGCTATACCCGTTCCGCCTACGACAGCTTCGGCATGACCGACGGCGTGCGCATCCATAAGCAGCAAGACGGAACAAAGAACTTCTGGGGCCCCACACAAGCAGGCATCAGCCTCGTGTGGACTATCGGAAACAACAAGTAAAACCATCTAAAACCAACGCATATGAAAAGGAACATCAGACAATGTCTTATCGTAGCAGCCACAGCGCTATCCCTTGCCGCCTGCGACGTGAAAGACCCCATCTACAACACCCCGCACCCGGAGCAAGGGGCAATAACCCTCGTTACCGACTGGAGCGGCATTGGCGAGGGACTGACCGCACCCGCAAGCTATACGGTAGAAGCCGGCGGCTACTCCGCCACCCTCACCGGCACCACCAACCTGCTCGAACCTCTTTTTGAACCGGGCAGCTACCACCTGCATATCTACAACACGCCGCAGCACATCACCGTTTCCGGCATCACTGCCACCGTCGCCGGGGCTTCGGGCAATGTGGACGGTGCGGGCCCTTTCGTGCAGGAGATGCCCGGCTGGCTGTTTACGGATGCGGTGGATGCCGTGATAGAGCCCGACACGGAGCAGACCTTCACCGCCGTGATGCAGCAGCAGGTGCGGCAACTGACGCTCGTCATCGAGCCTACGGGCAGCACCACGGACAGGATAGAGCACATCGAGGGCTACCTGTCGGGCGTAGCAGGTACGCTGGATTTCTCTGCCGGCATCTACGCCACACCCACGAACGTGGAATTGCAGTTCGCAAAGATAACCTCCGGCGCCAATGCCGGGAAGTACGCGGCAACCGTGCGCCTGCTTGGCATAGCGGGTGAGCAGCAGAAGCTGAACGCCATCATTCGCTTCACGGGCGGCAGCCCCGAAGCCCTGAACCTCACGAGCGACCTCACCACGGAGCTTGCCGCCTTCAACGCCGACAAGCGGAAGCCCCTTACCTTGGGCGGGAAAGTAGTGGAGACGCCTACCGGAGCCGACTTCTCCGCCACCATTACCGACTGGACACCGGGCAACGGCGAGAGCGGCGAAGACGGCTCGGCCGGAATGGAAACGAACAATTAAATGAATTATCACTATCAATAACACTAAAAAAAAGTAAGATTATGAAACTTAGAAACTTATCAATCATTGCCGCAGCAGCCCTTGCGCTTGCCGCCTGCAACAACGACAACGAAGTAATCACCGACAACTGGAACGGCGAAATCCGCCTCACCAGTGGCATCACCTCCCAGACCCGTTCCTACGGCCTCGACACACAGCTTGGCGCAGGCCTGGAAGTATCTGCCTGGGTGGACGACAGCAAAGGCGCCTCCCTCTACCGGAACAACGTGCTCACCGCCGACGGCACCGGAGGCTTCACTTACGCCACCGACATGTACTACATCTCGCCCGACCCCGTGAACATCTATGCCATCCATGCCAACCCTGCCCCGGTGGGAGACAGCTTCCCCGCATCGGTGTCTCACGAAGTGAAGGCCGACCAGACCACGCAAGATGCCTACGCCGCTTCCGACCTGCTCTATTCCACCAAGCGGAACGTGGCCCCCACCGCCTCTAACGTGAACCTCACTTTCTACCATTTGCTATCTAAAGTAGAAGTAGTGCTGAAGCGCGGCAACGGCGCCCCCGACCTCACCGGTGCCACCGTGACCCTGGAGAACACCGCCCTGAAAGCCACCTTCACCCCCGAGAAAGGCGTCGATATGAGTAGCCAGCCCGCACGCCAGGCGATGGTAGCCCTCGCTGCCGCCCCCACCCCCGCCGCTCCGATTACCATCCCCACGTTGGTGACGACAGACTTTAATGCCACCAATCTCCAGTACGCCGAAGCCATCGTGGTGCCCCAAGAACTAACCGCAGGCACCGTCTTCATCCGCGTGAAGCTGGCAGACAACACGAATTTCGCCTACAAAATCCCCGCCGGAGATGCCTTGGAGCTGCAAAGCGGCAAGCGGTACATCTATAAGATAACCGTGGACTATAAGGAACTGAGGCTGGAAACCGAAATCAAGAACTGGGAAACCGTAGGCGCACCCGTAGAAGGCTCTGCATTTCAGGAGTAACCCATAAACAATAAATATAAAGAAAAAAATGAAGAAGACGAACATACCAATATATATAATGTACCTGTGGGCAGCCTTGTTTTTGGCTGCCTGCACAGGCGATGACGACGCGGCATGGCCCGAAGGCGGCGTGCCGCTGGAACTCTACGCCGCCGTAGAGGGATATTCCTCCGCCAACGCCCAGACACGGGCTACCACTGAAAATAGGTGGGAAGGGGGAGAAGTGGTGAGGCTGCGGATTGCCAGTAGAATCACCGGCGTGTTGGAGGAGATACACCTCTCCGTCGATTCCGATGGAAAGCTGATTACAAATGATGCCCGATACACCTGGATAAGCCCGGATGAGGAAAAGGTTATTTATGGGGAATATCATAATTCGCAGGCTGCTTTTTTATTCTCTGTACTGGCCGACCAGAACAATGAAGGATATCAGGATAGCGACTACATGGTTGCTCCCAAAATCTGCATCACCGTAACGTCCCCCGATAAGACCCTCGTCTTCCGCCACGTCACAGCTAAAGTGGTGGTACACCTCAAAAAGGGCAACGGCGTGACCGACGATGAACTGCGAACCGCCACTGTAACCTTTGAAAACCTCACGTGCAAGGGAGGGATAATCGATTCCGACAATGGAACCGCACGGCAAGTGACCCCCGGCATCGACCACATCACCCCCAACGAAGTGACCCCTGCCGCCGACGAATACGTACGCACCGTGCGCGCCCTGCTTTCTCCCCAAAATATGTCGGGACGGAAGTTCGTGAAAATAGTCATCGGAGGAAAGACCTTCTACTACACCCCCGCCGCAGGCGAAGCGAACTTCTTCAGTGGCAAGATGTACGAGTATCGCCTCACCGTGACCTCGGAAGGTATCGAAAATATCGACATGGAAGAAGGAGGAGGTACGTGGCAGCCGGTCGAGTAGAACAGTAGCAACTAAATTCATCAATAAAAAAGAAACCGTATGAAACAACATCATTCCATATTTCCCCCGGCAGCATCCCTGGCCTGCGCCCTCATCCTGATGCTGGCGGCATGCACGTCCGACGCACTGGACGAACTGCCCCCTGCCGGCACTGATCCCGATGCCCGCCCCCTCACCATCACCGTGAGCGACGGCGGCATGTACGCCACCGGGCAAACCCGCGCCCAGGAACGCGGTTACAGCACCGTCTTCACCGAAGGCGACTGCATCGGCCTCTACGTGGTGAAGGACGGAACCCTGGAGGTGAAAAACCTCTGCCTTACCCTACAGGGAGGCAAGTGGACGCTGCCTGCCGGCGCTTCTCAGCTTTTCTACTCACCCGATAAGAGTTATCATGCCTATTATCCCTACCGGAACGATAGCGATATGAACGGCAAGGTATCGCCCGGCGACAAAGACTTCTTTAAGCTTTTAGTCGAGGCTTGGTCTGTTAACCCCAACCAGAGTACCTACGCCCAATACACCGCCTCCGACCTGATGACGGCCCGTGGCGTGTATAACAACCACACGCTCAGCTTCGCGATGGAGCACCGCATGTCCCTGCTCATCCTTCAGGTGCCTGCTACGAAATATACCTATACCGAAAAGATAGACGGCCAAGAGATTTCTAAGAGTTATTACCGCTACACGGCGGTGATCAGTGAAAATGTATATTGGCAGGAGAACCCCTGTACGGCCCGCCTGCTGCGGAACACTACAGACCCCACACACTTGAATCCGGGACCGTATAAGTATTACTACAACGGAACTAAGGAGACTTTCAATTTTGACTATTCCCAATTAAAACTTCAGCCCGGAAAATACACCGTCCACACGCTTGACGACAGTAAGGTGACAGAAGTGTTCCGGCCGTTAAAGGCGGGTGACTACTATATGCAGGACGGCAGCATCCTGCCCGGGGATGAAGTTAGCAACCTGTCCCGTGATGAACTACGGAAGAGTTGTCTCGGCGTAGTCTTCTGGGTGGGCGAAATCGAGGGGATGCACTGGACGCGGACCGGCTCCCAAAAAGGCGACCGCCTGCTGATGCGCGACCATCCGGAGTGTGTGCACGGTATGGTCGTTGCGATGGATGATACCTCCTCTCAGAAGGTGAAGTGGGCCACCGGAAAGGGGGCGACTGAGTATATTTATGAATGGGCCCAAAAATCATTCAAAGACTTCACATCCGGAGAGCAGGCCGATTGGGAAGAAATACGGGCATCCGATATATATTTCGGTTATTGCAGTTCCCGTTTAATGGCACTTTACGGCTCTCGGAACAGCGACACCACCTTTCCTGTCTGCAATGCGATAGCCGATTATGCTGCCGTGCACCCCGCGCCCGCAGGTAGCAGCGGGTGGTTCTTACCGAGCCAGTATGAGCTTGCCACGCTGTTTTTCGGTGCGCCTATTCATTTTGGTGAATCGGGCTCCCCCTACTATTACGAGAATCTTCAGATGCTCAATAAAATCAATCCCCAGATTGCTATGGCGTCCGGTAATGAGCTTATCGGGGAGTATTGGAGCAGCAACGAATCGAGTACTGGTACTGTTGCCTGGCGTGTAAATCTTGCCCTCCCCGGCTATGGCGTAAGGCCCAAAAACAATACCTATAAAGTCCGTGCCGTGCTGGCCTTTTAGCGGCCTGCGTGCGGAAGCTGCGAGATAAAACGATTTATTAACCCCCGTCCCGCCAAAGAAAGGAGGACACACAGCTACAGGACGGTGTGATAAACCTGGTTATAAGTAGATTAATCAATAAAATCAGTACCTGCCATCATCAGAAAGGAGGTTAATGCAGGTGCTAAAGAATAAAATATAAACCATTAAAAAAAGAATATTATGAGTTACGGATGTTACTTAGAATTGATAAACAGAGCTTTCAATAAGATTGAAATCACTGTTGAACCTACGGACAAGAAAGAATGGGGAAAGCCGGCTATGAATAAAACAACTTACAATCTTTCTGATAATGACTATTACAGACTCGATGAATATGAAATGACCCCCAAAGGTATTCATGTGTTGACGGCTCACGGACATTTTCGTGTCACTATCTCGATTGACGGGGAAAAGGAACAGTTACAACAAGTCTTTGACCTTGAAGACGGACGGCATTCCGGTGCTGTTTATAGGTCTTTCATTTACCCGTCATCATCTTCCGGCATGGATTATGCCGTGCTTGTATCACGCGGGAAATATCTGCAATTGTCGAAGAATGCCAAGAAAGAGAGTGGCTTCGTCAATGATAAAGGATGTTACAAATTTGAATTCTTCCGCCTCTCCGCCCGTCGGTTTGGCGTGATGAACGATTATCATTTCGGTGATACTAATTGTGGGAGTCAAGCGTCTGTTGTAGATAAGCTGATCAATTTACAGAAACGTCCTGAATTTATCGTCATGCCGGGCGATTTGTTGGATTGCCCTACTGCGCCTGCCGGGGACGTTAATCCGCTACATTTTCCTGCCGTGCGTGATATATGGGGAAATCTGATTGACGGACTGGAAGAACAGTCTATACCCGTTGCCGACGGACTGGGCAACCACGACTTATGGACAGGGTTTGGCGGTGAGAATGTGAAAGGCGATATCCAACAAAGAAACAAAAAGCGGATAGCGGAAGGCAGCTTGTTTCATCCATACGGCATTAGTACTGCGGATAATGCAGCTAATTATGGGAACAAAGGTTATCACTACACATGGTTTTTTCCTCTGGAAAAGAACGGAAAGAAAGTGCTGGTTGCATTTTTTATGCTAAACAATTTGCCGGGCAATGCAAACCGCACTGATCCGGGAGATACGGGACACGGTCATGATGAGGGAACCTATGCATTCGGCGCCTTGGACTATCTCAAAGCAAGCATGCAGACGATGGCATGCATGCCAGATTATGATTACAAGGTGGGCATCCCCATGTTCCATATCAACTATGGATGTGATGTGAACGGTGATACGTATGGTAATCCGGAGAGATGGTGGACATACGCCGACAAAAAGGCTTTAAAAGATGTTTTAGATAAAGCTCCAATAAAAATCGTGACGGCTTTCTTCGGCCATGAGCACGTTCGTTCTATAGAGAAGCAGACACTTTATATCGGAGATCGTAAGGACCCGGCCAACAAAACAGAATATTCCGGTTATCGCTGTGCCTGCTCTATTGATAAGCCACGTCTCAATATCATTGATTTGGAATTGGTGGAAGAAAACGGGCACTGTAAAATTAAGATTACACCTCGATTTATAGAAGTTGCCAAATTGACTTCTACGGATGATTGTTTGCCGACGATAAAAGAAGAACTGCAAAGCTGTATCGAACTATCGTGTGGAAGTCCGCGCCGCTCCGGATGATTTTCATCCGGTGATCATTACGTATAAGGATTTTTAAATCCTGTTTTCTTCTTCTATTTCTATCCGGTACCCCGGTTTTCCCGTGTCGCCGACAAGGCATTCTCGAGTCGGCGACATGACCGCCCCGAGTCGGCGACAAGAGCGCGTCGAGTCGGCGACACGGGAAAACGGGTTCCGGTTCATTTATTTATTCATTTATTAACACTTAAAACAATCAGAATTATGCCATTTTGGAAAAAGATGCTTAATCAGAAACAAGCGGTTTACTACCCCCGCGCGATAGTGCAGGGCAAACCCGTGGAAACGGAGACCATTGCCAAGGACCTGGCAAAAATCTCCACAGTGAGTAACTCCGACGTTCAAGCCGTGCTGGGCGACATTGCAGGCGTGATGCACACCCGCATGAGCCAGGGCAAGAGCGTCCACATCAAAGGACTGGGCTACTTCCGCTACGTGCTCGACACCACCGGCGTGAAGGACCTCAAGGACTTCGACTTCGAAAAGCAGGTGAAAGCCGTCCGCGTGGAGTTCGTCCCTGAACGCACCCGCCTCAGCAGCGGCGCCTACACCCGCGCCCTGGTGGACAGCGAACAACTGGAATGGATTGAACTTTCAGCCACCACCGAAGACCAGGACCCGTCGCATGGCGGCGATGGCGGGATTGAAGAAAATCCGCTGGGATGAGAAAAAGTCCGGAGCGGTCACCGGACTTATTTTATGAACACAGGTTTAAGAATAATGGGAATCGGGGGTTGGCATTCAGGGGGCATTTGTAAAAAAACTACGCTGGAAAACAGAACGTCCCGCCTGCTTCTCAAAAAACGAAAATCGGGCGAGACGAAAATGAATAATATCTTGCTATTTATAATTCTTCTATGTCTTTGATGGCTAAACCCGTCACCTGGTGGATGACTTCGGAGGAGATATTCAAGGCTTTCATCGTACGGGCATTCTCTATGTTTTTCTCCTGCTTTCCTTGCTCAAGCCCTTCTGCAAGCCCTTCTTGTCTTCCTTCCTGTCTTCCTTCCTGTCTGCCTTCTTGTCTTCCTTCCTCTCTACCTTCCTCTGCCGCCGTACTCAGCACATCATTCTGAATCATTACGGCATTGATATGTTCGTCATACGCCAGTTGTTCCGCCCTGTCCATATTGTAATAAATCAGTTTTTGGCGTGCTTCTTCCAGCCCGGGAGCTTTCGTATCGGGGCGGATGATGCCGGTCTTCAGATATTCTATCCACTCCTCAAGCGGGGTGACGGCCACCTTGTTGAACTCATTCACTCGAATCAGGAAATATTCGGGGAAGATTTCGGCAGGCAGCTTGCGCACGATGGCGTCTTTTTCTTTGGTGGTGACCTCCAGAAAATCGCCCGTATGCACGCCCACAAAGGAGTTCTGACCGTGGTACAAGTAATCGTTTCCCTTGCCAATGTCGAAATAGAGAATGCTGATGGAGTACACTTTCTTCACTTCCGAGTAAAGTTCTCCCAGCTCAATATGCTCCGTGATGGCCTTGGCAACGCCGAAGAGGATGCGCTCCAAGTAGTATATCTCGCGCGTGTTCTGCACTTCAACGATGATGATTTCGTCCTTGCTGTTGCGCGCCTTGATGTCCACACGGTTGAATTTGTCGTTTTCACGTTGCTGGTTGCCCTCGCTTTCCAGTATCTCGACGATGCGGATAGGCTCGCCCAGCAACACGGTGAGGAAACCTTCGAGCACGCCGAAGTTGGCCTTGTTGCGTAGCAAACGCTTCACCGCCCAGTCAAATCGTATATACCTGTCTTTCTGTACCATAACTTCTGTTTTTTTCTGCTTACGTACAAAGGTAAGCATAATTTCTGTTTCCAACGTGTCGGGAAGCGATTATTTGTTTGATTCATTTTTACGCAGTTATGATGCACCACAGATTACACAGATTTACACAGATAAGGAAAGATATCTCTGATTATTAATAAATTAAATCTGTGCTAATCTGTGTAATCTGTGGTGAAATAATTCATTTCTGCACGAATATGAACCAATCGTTATTTGTTGTCTTGCTGAAATAGTGAATCGGATTAAATATCATCGGCAAATGAAGGCTTTTAATAATCGCCCTGCGTATTTTAGAATCATAATTTCTTTTGAGATAAGGAACTATATTTTCAAATATATCGTTTTTCATCTCCCTTCTAAGTGCGAAAGGACTCATTGTTCTTGTTATCATTTTTTTAGTGATTGATATTGCGGCCGCAAAGGTAGCCAAAACAAACCGCAATTAACCAGGTTAATATGAATTTCAACTACTGATTGGCATGAATAACTATTTTATATCGGGTTTGTTGTATATTGGGGATAAACCTGTATCTTTGTTACATTAAAAAACAGAGCGTTATGGACAATACATTAAAGCTGACCGAAACCTATTGGGAAATGCTAAAGTCACTGAATGATGATATAAAATTGCGATTAGCCACCCGGTTGACCGCTTCTGTTATTGCCGGTAAAGATGCCCGCAAAAACAGGACTGATGAGATGATAGAAAAGCATCTCGGTAAATGGAAGGATGAAAGAAACTATTGATTGTATTATGGTCACGGAAAATGTGAAGCATCTTAATAGGATAGAGAATATTCAAATAGAAAATTGGATTACTTTTTAAAATAGCAGGAGGACAGAAAATGGACCCAATGAAATACATAGTACCCGGCAGAAAACGTCTCCCTTACGGCATGATGAACTTCGCGGATATTCGCCTCGACAATTATTATTATGTGGATAAAACCCGCTTCATCCCCATGATAGAGGAGGCGGACCGCTTCTTCTTCTTCATCCGCCCCCGCCGCTTCGGCAAGAGCTTGACGCTGAACCTACTGCAACACTACTACGACGTGCGCACCCGCGACCAGTTTGAGGCACTCTTTGGTGACCTCTACATCGGGAAGCATCCCACACCGGACCGCAACAGCTATCTGGTGCTATACCTCAACTTCTCCGGCATCACCGGCGAGTTGAACAATTACCGCAAAGGACTGGATGCGCATTGCCAAATCTGTTTCGACTTCTTCTGTGAGGTGTATGCCGACCTTCTGCCGCAAGGCATCAAAGAAAAGTTGGACGCAATAGAAGGAGCTGTCAACCAGTTCGACTTCCTTTATCATGAGTGCGAGCGTGCCGGGCGGGATATTTATCTCTTCATCGACGAGTACGACCACTTCACCAACGCCATCCTCGCCGACCCCGAAAGCCTGCACCGCTATACCAACGAAACGCATGGCGAAGGTTACTTGCGTGCTTTCTTCAACAAAGTGAAAGCGGGAACTTACTCCAGCATCAAGCGTTGCTTCATCACCGGTGTAAGCCCCGTGACGATGGACGACCTTACCAGTGGATTCAACATCGGAACCAACTATTCCCTCACGCCGGAGTTCAACCAGATGATGGGATTCACGGAAGAGGAAGTGCGGGAAATGCTGACCTACTATTCAACCACCAGCCCCTTCAATCACACCGTTGACGAGTTGATAGAAATCATGAAGCCGTGGTATGACAACTATTGCTTCGCACAGAAAAGCTACGGTGAAACCACGATGTACAACTCCAACATGGTGCTTTATTTCGTAAAGAACTACATCATGGGCGGTTATGTCCCGGAAGATATGATAGAAGACAACATCCGCATCGACTATGAGAAGTTGCGTATGCTCATCCGCAAGGACAAAGAGTTTGCCCATGATGCTTCCGTCATCCAAACTCTCGTGAGTCAAGGCTTCATCACCGGCGAACTGAAGAAAGGATTTCCTGCCGCCAGCATCACCAACCCCGACAACTTCGTGAGCTTGCTCTACTATTTCGGCATGCTCACCATCAGCGGAATGCATAGAGGAAAAACCAAACTGACCATCCCCAACCTGGTGGTTCAGGAGCAACTCTATACTTATCTACTGAATACTTACAACGATGCAGACCTGAGTTTCAGCAGCTATGAAAAGAGTGAACTGGCAAGCCAACTCGCTTATGATGGCGACTGGCAAGCCTACTTCGGCTACATTGCCGACTGCCTGAAGACGTATGCCTCGCAACGCGACAAGCAGAAGGGCGAGTTCTTTGTTCACGGCTTCACCCTTGCCATGACCGCGCAGAACCGCTTCTACCGCCCCATCTCCGAACAGGACACGCAAGCGGGCTATGTAGACATCTTCCTCTGCCCGATGCTGGACATCTACTCTGACATGACGCACAGCTACATCGTGGAACTGAAATATGCCAAGTACAAAGACCCCGAAACCCTTGTGGAAAAACTCCGTCAGGAAGCCATCGCCCAAGCCAACCGCTACGCTGATACCGATACGGTGAAGCGTGCCATCGGCAACACCCAGTTGCACAAGATTGTGGTTGTATATAAAGGTATGGAAATGCGGGTGTGCGAAGAAGTTATTTAATCAGCCGTTATGGATCAGGTATCATTCCGAAATGAAGTGTATAGCGTAGTCGCCTCCATCCCTTCGGGGCGCGTATTGACGTACGGGCAAATCGCCTACCTTGTAGGCCGTCCCCAGTGCTCCCGCATGGTGGGACAGGCTATGCACAATGCTTCCGAAGAGCGGAATCTCCCTTGCCACCGGGTGGTAAACAGCCAGGGAAGACTGGCGCCTTGCTGGACGGAACAGCGCGAACTATTGGAAAAGGAAGGTGTCGCTTTCAGAAAAAACGGATGCGTCGACCTCAAGGCATGTGGCTGGGAAATCTTGAAAGAATCTATTTCTTAGCAAAGATATTGATAGCCAACGAGCAGCTCGTCAACAAAATACCTGTCCCTATCACTCCCGTCCAGCCGAAATATTGCCACGAAGTTCCGGCAAGGAAAGTCCCCGTGGAACCTCCGATGAAGTAAGTAGTCATAAAAATCGTATTGATGCGGTTGGAGGCTTGCGGACAAAGGGCGAATGCACTTGTCTGGTTGCTAAGCTGAATGCATTGCATCCCTATATCTATCAATAATATACCGGCTATGATGCCTACATAGCTGTATTGCCCCACATACAGGGTGATCCATGCACTGATAATCAGCGTACAACCTATGTAAGTAAGCCGTTTCACTCCGAGAATATGTATATATCTGCCGATGGACGATGCCGTCAGTGCTCCGGCTATGCCGCAAAGGCCTAACATACCTATGATATTGTTTCCCGCAAAGAAAGGTGCCTGCTCCATTTTGAAGGCCAGACAACTCCACATGGCAAGGAAGGAACCGAATGAAAAACCTGCACGTAGCGAAACGATGCGTAGTTGGGGGTATTTCCTGACTAAGGAGAACAGGGATTTCATCAAGCCGAAGTATGTCCCCTGGAAGTTGGAAGGGAGGTCCGGAAGTATCCTAATGATGACGATGAGGCAGACAATCATCAGTCCGGCGGCAACGAAGTAGATGAAACGCCAGCCCATGTATTCGCCTACGATGCCACTCACTACGCGCGAAGCCAGAATACCGGTCAGCAATCCCGAAAGGATGATGCCCACATTCTTCCCTTTGGTTTCGGGAGTGGAGTATTGCGCCGCAAGAGGCATGAACACTTGCGGAATGACGGAACATGCACCTGTCAGCAGGGAGGCAAAAAGTATCAGGTGGATGTTGGGAGCCAGGGCAATGGTGAGCAGGGAGACCACCAGCACGGAGATATTTACGAGGATGATGTTTCTCCGGCGGTATAAGTCGCCCAATGGAATGATGAAAAGCAATCCGAGCGCATAGCCTATCTGCGAGAACATGGCTATCAGATTGGCGGTGAACTCGCTGATGTTCAGATCACGGCTGATACGGTTCAGTAAGGGTTGATTGTAGTATATGTTGGCCACCGTTACTCCTGATATGATGGCGAGTGTCCAAAGTAAGGACGACGGTATTCCCTGATTTTCCTTTAGTTCCTGTTTCATGCCGCAAAGGTAACTATTTCATGAAAAACGAACGCATATATTATCAATGATTCATATAGAAAGGCATCAGGCGGTGATAGGCTTTCAGGTATTTCTTCAATCTGCTGATTTCTTTTTCCCCTATGCAGGGCATACGACGGACGTCCATATTATCCGTCAGGTCGTGAATTTTAACGGCAATCGCGAGGGGATTGGTAGCGCATCTTCCGATGTATTCCTCGTAGTCTTCTTCATCGGATAGCTTCGTAACGCACCGCACGGCTTCGATGATTTCATCCGGGAAACCCTCTTTCTTCAGGTCTTCGCACGTCCATTCCGTGTCTTCCACCACATCGTGGAGGATGCCGACAATCTTTTCTTTCAGGTTACGTCCCATATTCATGACGCGGATGGGGTGGTGCAGGTACTCCTGTCCGTATTTATCTTTTTGTCCTTTATGAGCCTCGGTGGCGAGGGCGATGGCGTGAGAGAGAAGATGATTGTCCATAAGATTTTTTTTAGAAGTGTTCGATACAAAGTTACTGAAATCTGTTATTTAATATAGAGAGTCTTGTTATTTATTTATTCACCCAATAAAGGAAACAGATTATGAATATAGAACATTATCCCGAGAAAAAAGTTTTTCAGACAACGGTGGATGGGGAAACTGCCCGTCTGATGTATCATGTCACTGATGGTGCGCTGGATGTGCGCCATACGATTGTTCCCGATGAAATCAGCGGGAGAGGCATTGCCTCTGCTTTGGTAAAAGCGGCCTATGACTATGCTTTAGCCAATGGATTGGTGCCGATGGCAACCTGCTCTTATGCCGTGGTTTGGCTGGAAAGACATCCTGAATATAATGGAAAGACAGGAAAGGATTATGCCGGAGAAGGGACGTGTGCACTCTAAATTGATTTTGCCATCTTCGGATTTTTCTCTATCTTGCTTCCGTTTTTAATCATCATATAAAGAACAGATATGAAAAAATATATTGGAGCGCACGTGAGTGCAAGTGGTGGAGTGGAAATAGCTCCCGTTAATGCCCATGAGATAGGTGCGAATGCATTCGCCTTGTTCACAAAGAATCAACGGCAATGGGTAGCCAAACCGTTGACGGAGGAAAGCATCCGCGAGTTCAAGGGCAATTGTGAGAAATTCTCTTTTGATGCCCGCTATATCCTGCCCCATGATAGCTATCTGATTAATCTGGGGCATCCGGAAGAAGAAGGATTGGAGAAAAGCCGTGCCGCATTTCTGGATGAGATGCAACGTTGTGAGCAATTAGGTTTGCAACTCCTGAACTTCCATCCGGGAAGCCATCTTAATAAGATTTCGGTGGAGGAATGTCTGGATAAGGTTGCCGAGTCCATCAACATTACATTGAGCAAAACGAAAGGGGTAACGGCCGTTATTGAAAATACGGCAGGGCAGGGTAGCAATGTAGGTAATGAGTTTTGGCAATTGAAGCATATCATCGACCGGGTAGAAGATAAATCACGTGTAGGGGTATGCCTGGATACTTGCCACACCTATTCGGCAGGTTATGATATAGTAGGGGAATATGATAAAGTATTCCGTGAGTTCGACGAGGTAGTTGGCTTCAATTATTTGCGGGGCATTCACTTGAATGATACGAAGAAAGAGTTGGGTAGCCATGTAGACCGCCATGATAGCATCGGGAAAGGCTTGTTAGGGATTGATTTCTTCAAGCGTTTTATGAAAGACGAACGTTTCGACAACATGCCTGTCATTCTGGAAACACCGGATGAAACGCTCTGGGCGGAAGAAATAAAGTTGTTGCGTAGCTTTGAATAGTTATTTGT
>ERZ831634.985-NODE-985-length-32938-cov-5.692485_pt1 | contig 32938 bp, 30 predicted proteins | sample MGYA00519953_ERZ831634 | MGnify/ENA primary metagenome ERZ831634 (study PRJEB31850, sample SAMEA3708718) | human gut metagenome | biome: human gut; feature: human-associated habitat; material: faeces | place: China | collected 2014 ... | reverse complement strand
CCAGCCGGTGGGAACGCCCTTCTTCGTCGGGTCGTCGGACAGGGACAGATGGGTCTTGACCATCATGGTGCAGTAATCCTTGTACTTCGGGTCAGACTCGAAGCGCTCAGCCTTCTGCACAGCCAGCGGCGCCCAGTCGACGCCGTCCGCGCCGTAGACTTCCTTGGCAATCAGTTCCACGCGCTGACGCAGCGGCATTTCAAGGTCGTACAGGAACTTGATGTTGACCGGCTCCTCGCAGGCTTCGACGACGGCCTTGGCCAGTTCGATTGCACCTTCGCCGCCGTAACGCCAGTGGTTGGACTCCGCGCAGCGGACGCCGTGCTCCTTGCAGAGCTTCTTGAGAAGGGCGATCTCCGCGTCGGTGTCGGTGTAGAAGCGGTTGATGCAGACGACCGGGTTGATGCCGGACTTTTTGATGGTGTTCACGTGATGGAACAGGTTGCAGGTGCCCTTTTCCAGAAGCTCGAGGTTCTCCTCGGTGTATTCCTTCGGCAGGGGAGCGCCCGGGGTGACCTTCGGGCCGCCGCCGTGCATCTTGAGCGCGCGGACGGTCGCGACCAGAACGGAGACGTTCGGGGTCAGGCCGGACAGACGGGTCTTGACGTTCCAGAACTTCTCGAAGCCGATGTCGGCAGCGAAGCCGGACTCGGTGACGTGATAGTCGAACAGCTTCAGAGCCAGACGGTCAGCGATGACGGAGGACTGGCCGATGGCGATGTTGGCGAACGGGCCGGCGTGAACGAGAACCGGCTGATGTTCGACGGAATAGCACATGGTCGGGTTGATGGTGTTGCGCATCCACGCGGTCATCGCGCCTGCAACCTCAAGATCGTCGCAGGTGACGGGCTCGCCGCTGCGGGAGTACGCGACGACGATCTTGCCGATGCGCTCACGCAGATCCTTCAGATCACGGGCGACAGCCAGAATGGCCATCAGCTCGGAGCCGACGGCGATGCCGAACTTGGACTCCATCATGAAGCCGTCCAGACGGCCGCCGATGCCGATGATGATGTTGCGCAGGCCCTGCGCGCAGAAGTCCATGACCCAGCCCATCTCGATGCGCTTCGGGTCGATGTCGAGGCGCTTGAGGCCCTTCTTGGCCAGCCACTCGTCGTTGTTGTTGCGCTCGTGCTGCATACGCGCGTTCAGGGCGACCATCGCCAGGTTGTGCGCGTTCATAATGTCGTTGATATCGCCGGTCAGGCCGAGAGAGAACTCGGTCATCGGCATCAGAAGGGCGTTGCCGCCGCCGGCCGCAGTGCCCTTGACGTTCATGGTCGGGCCGCCGGAGGGCTGACGCAGCGCGCCGCCGACATTCAGGCCCAGCTTGCCGAGGCCTTCGATCAGGCCCAGGGAAACGGTGGACTTGCCTTCGCCGAACGGGGTCGGGGTAATGGCAGTGACTTCGATGAACTTGCCGTCGGGCTTATCCTTCAGACGCTTCATGACCTTGATGAAGTCGATCTTCGGGGTCTTGCCGTAGGGGATGATCTCCTCGGGCAGCAGGCCGAGCTTCTCGCGGAAATAATCCACGGGGGGCAGATTCTTTTCTGCTTCCTCTGCGATCTGCCAGTCCTTGTACACGGTCGGGTCGAGCGTGACGCGGCCGGTCTGCGGGTCTACGTACTTGCCGTCTTTGAATTCGATTGCCATATGTTATTGTATCCTCCTTGCAGGCGCGGGGCCTTAACTATCCCGTTGCCTGGTATTTTCGGCGCTGCGTGTCCAGTCGTGCGCGGGTTCCGGCGCCATGTCTGTAATCGATATTGTTTTATCGGTTACGCAAAAAGTTTACCACGAACGCCCCCGGAAGTCAATCATTCCGGCGCGCTGCGGGTGTGGAAAATAGCACGAATTTTCCATATCAGAATTGTCATATTTGCCATACTATAAATGTGATACTTAATTTGTGAAAACCAAGCATATCAAAAATGATATAGGATGCACATAAAAAGCCTCCCCTTGCTGTGCGCATCGCACGGCAAGGGGAGACTTTGGCGCGCTGCTTATGTCAGCGCATAGAGCGCGGAGAATTTTTTCTCCAGATAGGTCAGGAAATAGTCCGGGTTCAGGCTTTCGCCGGTGATGGCGCGGATCCATTCATCCGGCGTTGTGACGGAGGCGATGGAAAATACGTGCGATTTCAGCCAGTCGCGGATGGGGAGCAGATCGCCCTTTGCCGCGCAGGCAAAGACGTCGAAGTCCTTCTCCATCGTCCGCAGGATCTGCACGCCGTAGGCAGAGCCGAGCGCGTAGGACGGGAAGTATCCGGCGGGCATTGTCCAGTGGACGTCCTGCAGGCAGCCCTGTGCGTCGTCCGGGACGGCGACGCCGAGATAGTCCTGATATTTCTGATTCCAAAGCGCGGGAATTTCATCGACCGTGATCTCGCCGTTCATGAACGCCTTTTCCAGTTCATTGCGGATCATGATGTGCAGGCAGTAGGTCAGCTCGTCCGCGTTGCAGCGGTTGAGGCCTGGCGCGGCGGCATTGACAGCCTCATAAAGCTGCCGTTCGGAAACGTCGGCAAACGTACCGCCGCTCAGTTCCTGCAATTTAGGATAGATAAAATGGACGAATGCTTCACTGCGGCCGATCAGGTTTTCGTAGAAGCGGGAAATGCACTCGTGCATCCCGTTCGTCATGGAGTCTGCGGCGTGCTCGCGGTAAAATTCCTCCGGCTCGTTCTGCATGAACAGCGCGTGGCCGCCCTCATGGAGCGTGGTGAAGATATTGGAGACGAAATTATTTTCATAATAATGTGTCGTGACGCGCACGTCTTTGGGGCCGAAGTTCGTGGTGAACGGATGCTCGGTCGTCATGAGGACGAGCGCGTCCTGCTTTAAGCCCTCCAGCTCCAGCAGGTATCTGGAGAACGCCTCCTGCTGCGAAATGGGGCACGGGCGGGACATGAAATCCGTGCGGATGGGCTTGCCCTCCGCCTGAATGCGCCGCACCAGCGGGACGATCCGCGCGCGCAGCGCGTCAAAAAACGCGTCGAGCTGGGCGATGCTGCCGCCCTTTTCGGTGTCGTCCAGCAGCGCGTCGTAATACGTCGGCTTTTTGTTTTCACGCAGATCGAGCGCCTTGTGCGTGTAGGAAATGATCTCGGCCAGCGAATCGCGGAACAGGGAAAAGTCCGCCGCCTGCTTCGCCTCCAGCCATTTGGAATAGGCGCGGTTGTAGGCGAGGCTCATTTCGTAATTCAGCTTTGCCGGGATATTCTTTTCCTTCTCCCACGCCTCATACAGGTGCTCCACGACCTTCTTCTGCACCGGCGTCAGTCCCTCACTGTCCGCGTGCAGCTCGGTTACAAGCTGGGCGTAGCGCTTGGTGTGCGTGAGCCGGAAATGCCGGTCGGACAGAACGGCCATATCCGCGCCCGCCTGTTCCATGCCGTCCTTCGGCGCGCAGCACTGCATATCGAACTCCAGCTTGCCCACGGCACGGGCATAGACGCTGGCTTCGTCGAGCAGTTTACGCAGACGGTCAAATTTCTGCTGATTTGTCATAGGGATCCCTCCTTTTCTTTCATCGTACCACGATTTGTCTGCGGATGCAAGACACGGGCATTGCGAAACATGGGCGGGATATGCTATAATCCCAACAGAGTATTATATTAATGAAGGGAGATTTCCATGAAATTTTCTGAAATGCCGTATGCACGGCCCGATCTGAACGAGCTGAAGCAGCAGCTGCAGGCGCTGACCGACCGGCTGAAGGCCGCACCGGATTATGCCGCTGCGCGCGAGGCGTTCCTCGCCCAGCAGAAGCTGTCGATGCACATCGATACGCTTGCCACGCTCTCAAGCGTCCGCAACTCCATCGACACCCGCGACAAGTTCTATGACGCCGAAGAGGAGTTCTGGAACGAAGCCGGGCCCGAGCTTCGCGCCTATGACGACGCGTGGACGGCTGCCATGCTCGAAAGCCCGTTCCGCAAGGAATTCGCGGCGGAATACGGCGATCTGATGTTCCTCAACGCCGAGATCGCCCGCAAGGCGTTCTCTCCCGCCATTGTCGAGGAGCTGAAGCAGGAAAACCAGCTCGTGCAGGATTATCAGAAGCTGATCGCCAGCGCACAGATCGAGTTCGAAGGCGGCACCTACACCATCTCGCAGCTGTCCCCGTTTAAAAACGACCCCGACGACGCGCGGCGTCTGGCTGCGTGGCAGGCCGAGGGCGGCTGGTACAAGGCGCACCAGCCGGAGCTGGACGAGATCTATGACAAGCTCGTGAAGCTGCGCGACGCGATGGGCCGCAAGCTGGGCTATGACGGCTATACCGAGCTGGGCTATTACCGCATGGGCCGCAACTGCTACACGAAGCAGGACGTGGAGAAGTTTCGCGCCGCCGTCGTCAAGTACGTCGTGCCCGTCGCGGCCTCCGTCTATGAGGCGCAGGCAAAGCGCCTTGGCAAGACCTACCCCATGAGCTTCGCCGACAACGCCCTCTCCTTCCGCAGCGGCAACCCGAAGCCCTGCGGCACCCCAGACGACATTCTCGCGCAGGGCAAGCGGTTCTATGAGGCGCTTTCCCCCGAAACCGGAGAATTCTTCAACACGATGCTCGATAACGAGCTTCTCGACGTGCTGTCCACCCCCGGCAAGCGGGCCGGCGGCTACTGCACGAGCCTTGGCGAGTACCGCGTTCCGTTTATCTTCGCCAACTTCAACGGCACGCAGCACGACGTTGAGGTCGTAACGCACGAGGCGGGCCACGCCTTTGCCGCGTATCTCAACCGCGACCGCGTCCCGACCGAGACGATCTGGCCGAGCCTTGAGGGCTGCGAGGTGCACTCCATGTCCATGGAATTCTTCGCATGGCCGTGGGCAGACGGCTTCTTTGGAGACGATACCCGCAAGTTCCGCTACAGCCATCTGGCGGGCGCGCTGACCTTCATCCCCTACGGCACGATGGTCGACCACTTCCAGCATATCGTCTATGAAAAGCCGGAGATGACCCCGGCGGAGCGCCATGCAGTGTGGAAAGAGCTTCTGGGCGTGTATATGCCGTGGATGAAGCTCGGCAGCGAGATCCCCTTCTACGGCGACGGCGAGGGCTGGCAGCGGCAGCTGCATATCTATGTGAACCCGTTCTATTACATCGACTACTGCCTCGCGCAGACCGTCGCGCTGCAATTCTGGGCGCGCATCCAGAAGGATCTGCCTGACGCGTGGGCACATTACATGGCCTACACCCGGCAGGGCGGCAGCCGCGTGTTCACGGAGCTTCTGAAAAACGCGGAGCTGGACAGCCCGTTTGAGGAAAGCTGCCTGCGCGGCGTGTGCGAGGAAGCCAAGGCCTGGCTCGACAGCTACGATCTGACCGGCATCGCATAATATCGGTTGACATTCCGGAACAAGTACAGTATAGTAATTCCAGAAATATTGTTTGCGGCCACAAGGGCGGAATTGGCGTTCCCAATTCCGCCCTCGGCCTGTCTTCGAAAGAAAGCGAGGCGAGAACCCTGAAACAGAAGAAAAAAAGCTCCAACGGGCGGACGCTTGCGCGGCTGCTGCACGGCAGCTGGCGGTATTTTGCCGCCTGCATTGCCGCAAGCCTGCTCTTTACGCTTTGTGAGCTGATCATTCCGCAGATCATCCGCGTGAGCGTCGACTCCCTGATCGGGCAGGCCCCGGTGAAGTCCGCGGCGGCGCGGCCTATCGTCGAAGCGCTCGGCGGCGCGGCGTATCTGCGGCAGAACCTCTGGGTCCCGGCGGTTTTAATGGCGCTGGCAATAGTCGCGGTCGCGCTCGTGAAAGCGGTAAGTCAGTATCTCTTCCGCCTGACAAACTCCATGGCGGCGGAAACCATGGTCAAGACCATGCGCGACGGGCTTTTCGAGCACATCGAGCATCTGCCCTTCGCGTGGCACATGAAAAACCGCACCGGCGATATCATCCAGCGCTGCACCTCGGACGTCGAGCGCATCAAGACCTTCTTTGAAGAGCAGTTTGTCTCCGTGTTCCGCGCCGTGGCAATGATCGTGTTTGCGCTCGTGTGTATGGCGCTTATGAACTGGAAGCTGGCGCTCGTGCCGGCGGTCATGTTCCCGATCATCATCGTCTATTCTCTGCTGTTCCACAACTCCATCCGGGAGCGCTACACCGCCTGCGACGAGTCCGAGGGCGTGCTGTCCACCATCGCGCAGGAGAATCTGACCGGCGTGCGCGTTGTGCGCGCCTTTGGCCGCGAGGAATACGAGCGGCAGCGCTTTGAAAAGCAGAACGAGGACTATACCACGCTCTGGGTGCGCCTGTGCCGCACGCTTTCGGACTTCTGGGCCGTCGGCGACGCGACGGCCTGCATCCAGACGATGCTCGTCGTGCTGATCGGCAGCATTCTGTGCGTGCGCGGCGAAATGACCGAGGGCGAGTTCGTCTCCTTCGCCATCTATAACACCATGAGCATTTCCCCCGTGCGCCGTCTGGGCCGCGTGATCTCCGAGATGAGCAAGGCGGGCGTCTCCGTGTCCCGTATCGGCGAAATTCTCGACGCCCCCTGCGAGCAGGACAAGCCGGACGCGAAAGAGCTGCCCATGGACGGCGATATCGTCTTCGACCATGTTTCGTTCCGCTATGAGACGGGGCCGGACGTACTCTCGGACGTGTCCTTCACCATTCCCGCCGGGTCGAGCTTCGGCATTCTGGGCGGCACCGGCTCCGGCAAGAGCAGCCTGCTGCTGATGCTGTGCAGGCTCTACGCGCCGTCGGAGGGCCGCGTGATGGTCGGCGGGGAAGATTTGGCGGACATGCCTGCGGCATGGGTACGCGACCATGTGGGCGTTGTGCTGCAGGAGCCGTTTTTGTTCTCGCGCACGATCGAGGAGAACATCGGCATCTGCGGCGCGGACCGCGAAACGGTACGCAGCGCCGCCGCAACGGCCTGCATTGCCTCCGATATCGAGCAGTTCGCGAACGGCTATGACACCATGGTCGGCGAACGCGGCGTGACGCTCTCGGGCGGACAGAAGCAGCGCGTGGCCATCGCGCGGATGCTGACGAAGAAAACGCCCGTGATGGTCTTCGACGATTCCCTGTCCGCCGTCGACACGCAGACGGACGAGCACATCCGCGAGGCGCTGAACCGGGATCTGGCCGGGACGACGACCATCATCATCTCCCACCGCATCACGACACTCATGGACTGCGACAATATTCTGGTGCTGGAGCACGGAAAGGTCCTCCAGCGCGGCACGCCGCAGGAGCTGCTGCGGCAGCCCGGCCTGTTCCGGCAGATCTATGATATGCAGATGTCCATCGGAGAGGAGGAGCCGGCATGAAGCAGGAAAAAGAAAAAAAGGGCCTGCCGTTTTTCGGCATCCCGAAGCTGGCCCCTTATTTAAAGCCCTATAAAATGCTGTTTTTCTGGATGGTCGTGACCGGCACGGTCGGCAGCGGCATGGACGCGATCATCCCCCTGTTCCAGCAGCACGCCATCGACCATTTTATCGCCGACAAAACCATGCAGGGCGTCGGCGGCTGGCTGGCACTGTACATTCTGGTCATGATCATCCAGACCGCGACGAACTACATTTCCGCCTACGGCGCTTGCAAGGCCGAGCTCTATATCGGCCGCGATCTGAAACGCGAGACGTTCAACCATCTGCAGACGCTGTCCTTCTCCTATTTCAACCAGAACAGCGTCGGCTATACCCACGCACGCGTCATGTCCGATACCGACCGCATTGCAAGCACGCTGGCCTGGGGTCTGATGGAGGGCGTGTGGTACATCGCGTATCTGCTGCTGGCGATCGTGATGATGTTTGCGCTCAACTGGAAGCTGGCGCTGTGTGTGATGGTCATTGTGCCGGTGCTGGTGCTCTCGGGCGCGTATTTCCAGAAAAAGCTCGTCTTTTTTCACCGCCGTGTGCGCGAGCAGAACTCGAAGATCACCGGCGCGTTCAACGAGGGCATCACCGGCGCGAAAACGACCAAGACGCTGGTCATTGAGGATAAGGTCGAGCAGGAATTCGACGATCTGACCGGCGAAATGAAGCGCCTGAGCGTCCGCGCCATGCACTTCCGCGGCGTGTTCATGTCCACGACGGCCTTCGCCGCGTCCATCGCGCTGGCGATCGTCCTGTGGCGCGGCGGTGTGATCACAAGAGACGGCGTGATCCTGATCGGTACGCTGTCGGTGTTTATGAACTATGCGCAGGGCATGATGGAGCCGATCCAGTGGCTCGTGCAGGTCATGTCGTCGCTCGTCAACGTGCAGGTCAACGTCGAGCGCGTCACAAGGCTGCTCGAAACAGAATCCGACGTCAGCGACACGCCGGAGGTCACGGAAAAGTACGGCGACGCGTTCCACCCCAAAAAGGAAAACTGGGAGCCGCTTTACGGCGATATTGAATTTCAGGACGTCACCTTCCGCTATCCAGACGGCAGCGAAAACGTGCTGGAACACTTTAACCTCAAGGTCCCGCAGGGCACGAACGTCGCCATTGTCGGCGAGACGGGCGCGGGCAAATCCACGCTGGTCAATCTCGTCTGCCGCTTCTTTGAGCCGACGCAGGGCCGCATTCTGATCGATGGCCGCGACGCGCGGGAACGCAGCCAGCTCTGGCTGCACTCGAACATCGGCTATGTGCTGCAGACGCCGCACCTGTTTTCCGGCACGGTTCTGGAAAACCTGCGCTACGGCAGGCCCGACGCGACGATGGACGAGATCGAAGCGGCTGTAAAGGCCGTCTCCGCCGACCAGATCATCGCCCGCCTGCCGGACGGCTATAATACCGACATCGGCGAGGGCGGCAATACCCTCTCCACGGGCGAAAAGCAGCTTTTGTCCTTTGCCCGTGCGCTGCTGGCCGACCCGCGCATTTTCGTGCTCGACGAAGCGACCAGCTCCGTCGACACCGTGACCGAGCGGCTTATTCAGGACGCCATCGAAAAGGTCATGGCGGGCCGCACCTCGTTCATCATCGCGCACCGCCTGTCGACCATCCGCCGTGCGGACGTGATTCTGGTCGTGCACGACGGCAAGATCATCGAAAGCGGCACGCACCGCTCTCTGATGGAGGCAAAGGGCGCGTATTACCAGCTCTACACCCGCCAGTACCGCGAGGAGCAGACCCGCTCCATGATGGAATAAGCGGCGCTAAGAGCGAAGACCCACCCGTCAGGGCGAGGCCGCTCTGGTTTACTGCTTTTTTGTCTGCATGACCATCAGAACGCCCTGTTCAACCGTGATCTCTGCCTCCGGCGCGTCGAATTCATTGCTGACGCCGAGCGGGAAGCGGTTGTCCAGCGCGGCGTTCTCCAATTCGTATTTTACCCCGCGCAGGCACACGCCTGTGCTGGCGTCCGAAAGCGAAAACACGGACAGGCCCCAGCCGGGCCGCTTTTTCAGGCGGAGCGTTCCGTGCGTCAGGAAGCTGATCTCCGAGCCTTCATCCAGAATGGTCACGGACGCGCCCTGTACGGCGGCGTTCGCCGCGTTCTGGAGATTGGCCAGCGTGTGATCCAGCCGCCCGCCCAACGCGCAGGTCAGGACCAGCGTCCGGAAGCCGTGCGCCAGCGCGTATGTGATGGCGTGGCCGGTGTCCGTGTCGTCCTTCTCAGGGATCAGACGCTCCACGGCTACGCCCGGCGCGACTGCACCGGAATAGGAGTCGAAGTCGCCGATGAACAGATCCGGCGTCAGACCGAGCCGTTCACAGTAGGCGTAGCCCCGGTCGCAGGCAATGACAAAATCGCCCGGCTGCTGCTCCGGCGCGGGGCTGAAAACGCCGCCGGAGACGATGATGCAGCGGTTTTCCATAAAAAATGCTCCTACCTTTTGTTTTGAATGCGTCTGCGCGCGTTCAGCAGCATATCAAGCAGGCTCAGCGTCAGGCTCACGCCTGCCGCGATCCCGAGCACGAACGCGCTGACCCGGTAGCCGTAGAGCTGTGCCTGCCCCCAGTCCTGCCGGACGAGTGCGCTCATGGCGTAATAAAGTGTCCCGCCGGGCACGAGCGGAATGAGGCCGATGATGAGGTACTGCTGCGCAGGCGTTTTCTTCACGCGCGCGAACGTCTCCGACCAGATCGCCGTTGCTGCGCTGGCTGCGAAGGACTGCAGAAAAACAGACTCCGTCGCGCACCCCGCCAGCAGATATGTACCCCAGCAGACCGCGCCGCCCAGCGCTGCCAGCGGCAGCAGCTGTTTGCGCACATTGAAGATCAGCGCAAAGCCGGCGGAGCCGAGCAGCGCCGTCAAAAGACCAATAAATGTCTGCATCCGTCACACCCCCAGCAGCCAGCCGGACAGCGCAAAGCCCAGCGCCAGCGCCGCCGCCCACAAAACCGTCTCGATCAGGCGCATCACGCCCGAAATTGTATCGCCGATGAAAATATCCTTGACCGCGTTCGTAAACGCGAGGCCGGGGATCAGCAGCATGATATCGCCGATGATGATCTTGTCGCCGTGCAGCGCAGGAAGCGCGCGGCAGGCTAGGCTGATCAGGCTCCCGACGCAGAAGGCCGCAAGAAAATTGAACAGTACCTTGTTTTTGCAGATCAGCGGCAGATACATCTGCAGCAGGCACAGCGCCAGCGCAAAGACCGCCGCCGCCAGCCCGTCTGCTCCCGCGCCGCCAAAGAAGACCGTCAGCGCACCCGCGCCCAGACAGCTGCCCGCGAACAGCTTCCACCGCGCAGGGCGGCAGCGCTTCGCCAGATGCAGCCGGTCGGCCAGCTCCTGCACCGGAAAGGGCTTTTCGCAGTAGCTGCGGCTGATGGCGTTGATGGCCTCCAGCTTTCTGAAGTCCGTCACGGCGGATTTCTCGATCCGCCGCGTCTGCGTAACGCTTGTCTCGTCCGGAAAGCACATTGTCAGTACGATGCTGGATGTGATGACAAACACGTCCATCCGCACCGCACCATAGGCCAGTCCCATCCGTGTGAGCGTCTGCTCGACGCGGCGCACGTCCGCGCCGTCGGCCAGCAGCGTGATGGTCGTGCCCTTGACGATCCCGAGGGACAGCACGCCCAGCAAGCTCTTGGCGTTCACGCGACGCTCATCCTTCTCCAGCCAGATGCCGCTCTTGAACTCGTTGGCCTTCTGAATGAAGAACGTGGCAGGACGAGCATGCAGGCCTACTTCATTGTTGATCGTAACATTCTGAGTATACATCGTTACTACTCCCTCTCCAAAAAAATCTTTCGGACTTTATCGTATCATATACCATCGGGGGCCAATTCGTCAATGCCATTTCGCGCGAAATGGCGCGGATTTGGCAATAAACACAGACAAAGCGCTTCCCCGAGCAGGCATTTATTTCAACTCGACCACAGTGACGCCCGACTCGCCCTCGCCGTAGTTGCCAAGGCGGAAGCTCTTGACGGCTTTGTTGCGCCGGAGGCTCGCGTGCACCGCCTTGCGCAGCGCGCCCGTGCCCTTGCCGTGGATGATCGTCACGGTCTCGAGATGCGCCATGACAGCGGCGTCGATATAGTTATCGAGCACGCTTTCGGCCTCCAGCGTCTCCATGCCGCGGATGTCGAGCTCGCGCGCAGCGGACGCCGTGCGCAGAATGCGCTGCGAGGGGGCAAACTGCGGCTGCTTTTGGGCAGTCGCCGCGCGCTCCGCCGCCTCAATGAGGCGGACCTCGTCGGCTTTGACCTTCATCTGCAAAACGCCTGCCTTGAGCGTCAGCGTGCCGTCCTTGACAGCTGTGACCTCGGCCTGACGGCGCGTACCGGGGATCTCGACCAGGTCTCCGACCTCAATGGGCCGCGAGGGCTTGGGGATGGGCTCCGCGCTCTCGTCGCGCACGCCCGCAGCGTCGCGCGCCTGCTTGATGTTGTGCATGATCTCGGCGCGCTGGGCGTTCATTTGCTGGGCATCGAGCTTTTTCTGCTGCTTGCGCAGCGCGTCGAGCTCGCGGAACGTGTCGTCCGCGACGGACTTGGCCTCAGCCAAAAGGCGCTTGGCCTCGGCTTCGCCGCGGCTTCTCGCGTTCTCCTTCGCGCGCTCCATCTGCGTGCGGAATTCGCGCGCCTTGCGCGCGTCCTCCTCGCGCTGGGCGTAAAGGCGGTCGACCTCGGCTTTTTCTTTCTCTAACTGCTGCCTCTTCTGCTCCAGCTGCGTCAGCACGTCTTCAAAGCGGATGCTCTCGCTGTCCATCTGCGCCTTGGCTTTTTCAATGACGGCCTCGGAAAGCCCCAGCCGCTTCGAGATCGCAAAGGCATTCGACTTGCCGGGGATGCCGATGAGCAGCTTGTAGGTCGGACAGAGCGTTTCCACGTCGAACTCGCAGCTCGCGTTCTCCACGCCCGCGGTCGTCATGGCGAAGGTCTTGAGCTCGGCGTAGTGCGTCGTCGCAGCGATCTTCGCACCCTGTGAACGCGCCTGCTCGATGACGGCGATGGCCAGTGCCGCACCCTCAACGGGGTCGGTGCCCGCGCCCAGCTCATCGAAGAGGATCAGGCAGTGCTCGTCCGCCTCGTCCAAGATCTGCACGATGTTTTTCATATGCGCCGAGAAGGTCGACAAACTCTGCTCGATGCTCTGCTCGTCGCCGATGTCGGCCAACACCGAGGAAAAGATGCTCACGGCGCTGCGGTCGTCGCAGGGGATATGCAGGCCGCACTGCGTCATCAGGCAGAGGAGGCCGAGCGTCTTTAAGCTCACGGTCTTGCCGCCGGTGTTCGGGCCTGTAATGACAAGCGTATCGAAGCTGCGGCCGAGCTCAATGTCGATGGGCACGGCCTTCGCGGGGTCGAGCAGCGGGTGGCGCGCATGGCGCAGATACACGCTGCCGTCCTTTTTGAGCTCAGGGCGCATGGCATTCATGCGGTAGCTCAGCTCGCCGCGCGCGAAAATGAGGTCGAGGTGGACGAGAATGTCATAATCCCACAGAATGTCGCGGCTGAAGCTCGCCGCCTCGCCCGAGAGGGCGTAGAGGATGCGGTCGATCTCCTTCTCCTCTTTTGCTTCGAGCTCCTTGAGCTCGTTGTTGGCCTGCACCACGCCCATCGGCTCGACGAAGATCGTCGCGCCGCTCGAGGACGTGTCGTGCACGAGGCCCGGCAGCTCGCCGCGGCACTCGGCCTTCACCGGCACGACGAAGCGCCCGCCGCGCTGCGTGATCAGCGCGTCCTGCAAAACGTTCCGGTAGCTCGGGGACGAAATGATGCGCTGCAGGATCTGGCGGCCCTTGGCCGCCGCCGCGCGCTTGTGGCGGCGAATTTCTGCGAGCTCGGGCGAGGCCGCGTCGGCGATCTCGTTTTCGTCGAGGATCGCGGTCGTGATCTTCTCCTCCAGAAAGCGGTTCGGGTGCAGGGAGAGGAAGAGCTTGTCGATGACCGTCCCCTCCTCGTCCTCCTTATAATAATCCTGCACGCGGCGCACATTCGTGAGAAGCCCCGCGATGTCGAGAAGCTCCCGCGTGTTGAGCATGCCTCCGCGCTCGGCGCGGGAGAGCGCTTCGCCCACGTCGCGCACGCCGCCAAAGGCAGGGCTGCCGCGCAGCATGATCATCTTGCGCGCCGCGTCCGTCTCGTCGAGCAGGCGGTTGACCTCGCCGAAATCATCCGATGGCGTCAGCCGTCGCGCCCGCGCCTTGGCCTCCGCGCTCACCGCGTGATGCTCGAGCATCTCCAATAGCCGCGGCAGTTCCAGCACGCGGATGGATTTTTCAAACAGTTCACTCATAGTTTTCTCCGAAATTTTGATTTCGATTCGTATTTCTTTCGACAAATATTTCGTTTAGTTGTCAATTTTCATGCTTTTGTAGAAGTCCAGCGTTTTGAATCGCCGGTCAAGCTGCACCTGCGCAAACACCTCGCACGCTGCGGCAAAGCGCTTTTCCGTCTCGCCCGAGAGGGAAAACGACAGCATCCGCTTCGGCTCGGAAAACAGCACATGGCGCATCGCCGCGAACGAGCCCGCGTCCAGCGGCAGAAGGCCGCCCCCGCCGTGGCTCGCGCACTCCCTGCACAGCAGCACGCCCTGCTGCGCGTCAAACACCGGCTCTTTCGGGTTGTGCGTGCCGCAGACGGCGCAGCCGTCGAGCAGCGGCTCGTAGCCCGAAAGAGCGAGTAACTTGAGCTCAAACGCCGCCTTGACGATGCTCTGCGGTTTTTGCAGCGTGTCGAGCGCATAGAGCGAGTTGAGCAGCAGCGATAAGATCTCCGGTACGGGCTCGTCCTCCGCCGTGACGCACTCGGTCATCTCGGCAAAATACGACGCGAGCGACAGTAGCTCAATGTCCTGCCGGATACCGTCGAACAGCGAGATCGTTGACGCCTCGTCGAGGTAGTACCAGTTCCCGCGCTGATAGAGTACGAGCTCGGAAAAAGCCAGAAGCTCACTGCCCGCGGCGATGCGGCTTCCCTTGCGCCGCGCCCCGCGCGCCACGACCGCGATCTGCCCGAGCGAGTCGGTCAGAATATTCAATATGTAGTCGGCCTCCTTCGTCGCCGTCGCGCGAAGGACGATGCCTTTGGTCACGAGTTTTTCTGACATAAAACTCCTCTAAATTGTTTTACACCAAGGGGTGTAAAGGGTGGTTGCCTTGCAGGCGGGATGCGTTTTTCCGCGCAGAGCGCGGAGGGGGAATGCAGCGCGTAGGCGCTGCTGCCGGTCAAAGGGGGTATTCTCTTTCCAAAGAGAATACCCCCTTTGGATCCCCCAGAGAAAGGCAAGGAGAGCCCCCCTCGACCCCGCACATTGGCAGTTTGTAGCTCGAAGAGCTGCGCAGCCTGCGGAATCGGGTGCGGTGTACATGGCTTCGCCATGAATCTTCTGCGATTCGCGACAACTCTCAACCGCGCCTTACTATCGTGAGGCGCGAGTGACGTTTGCTTGGCGGCAGACTGCGTGCGAAATAGCGGCATTGCTGCGCTCGCCGCATTGTGGAGACTGGCGGTAGACGGGAATTACTGCGCACTTCTACAAGATGGGCAGAGCGGCACCCGCAAGGGGTGTGCCGCATCCGTAAGGCAGCAAAGCCGCCAACGGCTGCGCAACAGCGGATGATAGGAGCAAGTCAAATCGTATAGCAACGCCGCGCACAGGGCAGTGCAATCGGCAAGCATTGCAGCTCTTCGAGCTGCTCGCTTGCAATGGGAAACGCCTTTCTTTTGGACGGGCGACGCCCGTTTTCTTTCTCGGGAAAGAAAATGGGGGTCGCATCACGCGGCACTTGTGCCGCATTGACATTCGCACCTGTGCGAAAAAGGAAGAATTCTCTTTCGAGAAAGAGAATATCCCCCTTTCCCGCATTCCCTGCACGGTGCAGGGGAAAATTCCTCACCCCTCAAGGGGTATCATTTACTGCCAGTAAATAAAAAATCGGCTCCCCGGTTTTCAAAAACAGCGCGAAATATCCGTTTCGCAAATCCCTCACCTCATGCTTAGCATGAGGAAAACTCCCGCGAACTATGGCTGGGAAAATTTATTACTGCTTTTTGATGCAGTCAATGAAGCAGCCGATCGCCATACCGATGCACGTACCGCTCGCCATACCGGCGGCCATGTTGTTAAAAAGCGGCTGCCCCAGTGCAAAGCCGATGCTCATGCCGATCAGCATACCAAAAATCATACAATTGCCGCTGTCATCGGTCTTCTTTTCTTTCTTATCGGACATGTTTTTCCTTCTTACTGTTCGTCGTAGCCGAAGCTTCTGATATAGTTCATATTGTCGCGCCAGTTTTCCTTGACCTTGACCCAAGTCTCGAGGTAGACCTTTGTGCCCATGAAGCGCTCGATGTCGCGGCGGGCCTCGGTCGAAATCTTCTTGAGCATCGCGCCGTTTTTGCCGATGATGATACCCTTGTGGCTTGCCTTTTCGCAGTAGATGGTCGCGTCGACCTCGATGACCTCGTCGTCGCGCTCAATAAAGCGCGTGATCTCGACGGCCGTGCCGTGTGGGATCTCTTTATCGAGGTTGCGCAGCAGCTTTTCGCGCACGATCTCGCCCACGACCTGACGGTCGGGCTGGTCAGTCGTCATGCCGTCGGGAAAGAGCTGCGGGCCCTCAGAGGCGTACTTACCGAGCTCGTTCATCAGATCGTCCAGCCCCTCGTGCGTGCGCGCGGAAATGGGGATAATGGCGTCAAACGCATACGCCTCGCTGTAGGCCGCGATGACGGCGAGCAGGTCGTCCTTTTTCTCGACAGTGTCGATCTTGTTGATGCACAAAATCGCTGGCAGGTGAGAAGCCTTGATCTTTTCGATGAGCTCGGCCTCAGGGATGCCGACGTGCGCCACTGGCTCAACGAGCAGCAGCACCGCGTCCACGTCCGCGATGGATTCTCGCGTGACCTTGACCATGTAGTCGCCCAGGCGGTTGCGCGCCTTGTGGAATCCAGGCGTGTCGAGCAGCACGTACTGCGTGTCGCCGCGGTTCACCACGCCGTAAATGCGGTTGCGCGTGGTCTGGGGCTTGTTCGACACGATGGCGATCTTCTCGCCCACAAGGGCGTTCGTCAGGCTGGATTTGCCGACGTTAGGCCGTCCGCAGACAGTGATCATAGCGGTTTTCGTTTTGTTCATGATAGGTGATCCTCAACTTTCTTTTGTTCGTTGAACGTTTTTTATTCATACAGCGAAAGCTGTATTCTCTTTTTGGATGTCCAAAGGGCGCGGTGTTCTGTCCCACTGCCGTGGGGACGCGGGGCAAGGGGGGTATTTTCTTTCCAAAGAGAATACCCCCTTTGGAACCCCCAGAGAAAGGCGAGGGGAGAACCCCTCGACCCCCGACATTGTCGGTCTGGTGCTTGAATAACTACACGCGCTGCGCAACAGCGGATAATAGGAGAGAGTCAAGTCGTATAGCAACACCAAACGCGGCAACGCCGCGCGCAGGCAGTTGCATTCCGGAGGCATAAGAGTTGTTCAAAATCGAGGCTGCCAATCTAAACGCCTTTCTTTTGGACGGTCACACCGCCCGTTTTCTTTCTCGGGAAAGAAAATGGGGGGGTGGTCTTGCCGCCCGCAGGCAGCATTGCCCTCCGCACCTGTGCGGAATCTCACCGCTCGAGTTCGAGCAATTTCATAATTGTCTCTTCATGTTCCCGCATCTGCGCTTTCATCGGCCCTTCGTCCAGATGGTCGTAGCCCAGAAGGTGAAGCACCGAGTGCGTCACGAGGTACGCCAGCTCGCGGCGGTTGGAGTGGCCGTATTCCTTCGCCTGCGCGGCGACGTGCTCGAGCGAGATGACCATATCGCCGAGCGGGACGAGGCCCGTTCCGGGGTCGGCGTCCTCCTCACCCGGCAGCTCGCCGGGGGTAAGCTCGAACATCGGGAAACTCAGCACGTCCGTCGCGCGATCGACCTCGCGCATTTCGCGGTTGATCTCGTGGATGGTCTCATCGTCCGTCAGCCGCACGTCGATCTCACAGGGAAAGTCCACACCCTCGGCGGCGAGCGCCGTGCGGATGACCTTGCGGATGAAGGCGCATTTGCTGTCGCTCACGCCGGGCACGTCCGACGTGATGGGAATATAATGTCTCTTTGCCATCACTTTTTCCTCTTTTCGTTTCGCGCGGCCTCATAGTCCGCATAGGCCTTGATGATGCGCTGGACCATCACGTGGCGCACCACGTCCTGGTCCGTGAGCTCGCAGATGCCGATGCCCTCCACGTCTTTGAGCACGCGCACGGCCTGCTTGAGGCCGCTCATCTTGTCCGTCGGCAGGTCGATCTGCGTCACGTCGCCGGTGATGACCATTTTTGAATTAAAGCCCATGCGCGTCAAAAACATTTTCATCTGCTCGCAGGACGTGTTCTGCGCCTCGTCCAAAATGATAAAGCTGTCGTCCAGCGTGCGGCCGCGCATATAGGCGAGCGGCGCGACCTCGATATTGCCGCGCTCTAAATATTTCTGGTACGTCTCCGCGCCGAGCATGTCGAAGAGCGCGTCGTACAGCGGGCGCAGGTACGGGTCGACCTTGCTCTGCAGATCGCCCGGCAGGAAGCCGAGGCGCTCGCCCGCCTCGACCGCGGGGCGCGTTAAAATGATGCGGTTCACCTTGCGCTCGCGGAAGGCCGCGACCGCCGCGGCGACGGCGAGGTACGTTTTGCCCGTACCTGCGGGGCCGATGCCGATGGTGATGGTGTTTTTCAAAACGGACTCGATGTATTTTTTCTGTCCGATGGTCTTAGGCTTGATGGGGCGGCCCTTGGAGCTGATGCAGATGACGTCCTGCGTCAGCTCGCTGATGCGCTCCTCCTGTCCCGCGCGCACAAGTGAGATCACGTAGCGCACATTCTGCTCGGTGATGGGTTCGCCGCGGTTCGAAAGCGTTAAGAGCGCGTTGAGTGCTTTCGTGGCGAGCATCGTGTCCTCGACCTCGCCGTTCACGCGCAGCTCGCCCTCGCGATTGGAAATGGTGACCTTGAATTCCGATTCGATCAGCCGCACGTTCTCATCGAATGAGCCGAACAAATTGACCGCCTGCTCCATGCGTTCGATGCTGATGCGCTGTTCCATGCTGTGTTTCCTCCTGAAAAAATGTTGACGCCGGCCGGTCGCGGCTGACGGTGTTATCCTTCACTGACGGCAATGGGCACCTCTTTTCCGATCTGCTCCTCACACTCGGCGGAGAGCGTCACGACGAGGGTGTCGCCCTCCACAGCGGTCGAAAAGCGCCGCTGCGTCACGCTGCCAGTCTCCCCCAAGAGGGCGGCAAGATACGTTTCGAGCACGTCTTTTCCCTGCGCCTCCGCGTCGGCGCGGGAACGTGGTGTTACTTCCAATTCGTAGGGCAGCAGCGTTTCCGTCTCCCATGTGACGGGCAGGGCAAAAAGGCCAAAAAGCGTCCATTGTGTTTGATTCTTTATTTTATCACAATCAACATTGCAAATGCTACTCCCTTTTGCACCAATTTTCAACCGATTCTCGCCCCAAATCAAGGTATGGCTGCGCTTTTCTTTTCCGGTGTAAACCTTCTTTTCATACGTGAGCGGCACGCGGACGGTGAGGTCGTACCATGTCCGTGCCCAGACTTCGCCCTTGCCCGCTAAAAAGCGCGTCGTCACGCTCGGCTTTTCTGTGCCGCCCGTGTCCACCACGCCCGCGATCAAAAGCTGGCCCTGCTGTACGCTCGTGCCGGGTAGGACTCTTTTCTCCCCATCCAGCGCGCGGACCTTGGTGATAAGGCCCGGCTTTGCCGCGATGACGTTCGTCGGCTCGCTCTCGTTTACCCGCTCGGGTGCGCGCACGCGCTCGCGCACCTGCACATAGGCCTTGCAGCCGCGCACGTTGACCGCCACCCAGCAGAGGTCCTTGAGCTCCGGCAGCACACGGTTGCAGATATCCTGCGAGCGGAACGAGTAGATAAACGTTCCGCGGTGCACGCCGTGCTCGCGCAGGGCATGCAAAATCGTCTCAGTCGGGACGGTCTCGTTGCCCGTGACCTCAAAATCCCAGATGAAAAGCGAGTTGACGAGCAGCAGCGCCGCACACAGAATGCCGCCGGCGAACAGTGCGTGGCGTCGGCGCAGGCGCGCGAAGAAAAACGGTGTGCCCGCCGTGCGCTCGATAGATACCTCCGCCCCGCAGCCCTCGGCAGCACGGCGCAGCGCGCGCAGGTCGCCGCGTGCCACGCAGAAGGACAGCGCCGTATCGTCGATCCACCTGACGTCCCAGAATTCGATGCCCCGCGCGGAGCAGAGGTTCAGCATCCGCTCGGGGTACGCGCTCTTTGCGCGCACGCATACACTGCCGCGCAGCAGCTTGACGGCTTTTTTCAGCATAGCTCCCTCATCTCACATATTCCACGGCATCGATCTTGCCGAAGATGCGCACCTCGCTGTCGGTCATGCTGCGCAGCGTCAAATTCTGCCCGCGCACGCGCAGGATGAGCGAGCCCGCCCCCACGTCGATCTGCTCTGTTCCGTAGGATAAGATCCCGCTGTGTCCCTCCAGAAAGAGCTGCCGGTCGCCCAGCATCTCCACATGGCACAGCCCCGCCACGATGTCCGCCGGCAGGTCAAAGAGCTCTGCCATGCGCGCCAGCATGCGCTGCGGCCGTTCGTTTCGTTCCATCGTCCATCTCCCCTTTGGGCAAAGCCTATGCGCCCTTTCGCGCGGATTTGCCTGTCCCAGGCGGGCAAGTTCGGCTTGCCCCGCGCATAGACTCGTCTGGAAGGTCAGGTGATGGCATGAAAATAAGAGACCGTTTGCCGCTTCTGGCGGTGCTGTGCTGCTTTTCCGCACTGCTGCCGTTGCCGGAGGTCAGCGCACAGGCGGCGCGGGACGCGATGCTGCTCTGCGCGCAGACGCTTATCCCGTCGCTGTTTCCGTTTTTCGTGCTCTCGTCGCTGCTCATCGCCTGCGGCGCGTCGGAGCTGCTCTCTGCGCTTTTGTCGCCGCTGATGCGGCCGCTGTTCGGTCTTTCGGGTACGGGCGCGGCCGCGCTGGCGCTGGGTCTTTGCGGCGGCTACCCCGTCGGCGCACGGACAGCTGCCGAGCTTGTGGAAAACGGTGCACTGTCGCGAGACGAGGGCGAGCGGCTGCTCGCCTTCTGCAACAACGCGGGGCCGGGTTTTCTGCTCGGCGTGTGCGGCGCGGGCGTGTTTTCGTCCAGCCGCGCGGGCGCGGCGCTGTATCTCATCCATGTCGCCGCGGCGCTCTGTGCGGGGCTGCTCATCTGCCGCGCGTTGCCGCCGGTGCCGCATGGAACATATCCGCACAAAAGCGCAAAAGCGCAGCGCTTTTCCACAGCCTTCCCCGCGGCGGTGCAGAACGCGCTGACGGGATGCTTCAATGTGAGCGCGTTCGTCGTGTTTTTCACGGTGCTTGCGCGGCTGTTGCTGCACTTTCTGCCGGAGGCCTTCGCCTCATCGCTCCCCTGCGCGCTGCTGCTTGGATTTTTAGAGCTCACGAGCGGCGTGCTGTCGCTTCCCTGCTCGCGCGCGGGTTTTCTTTCCTGTGCGGCGCTGCTCGGCTGGGGCGGACTGAGCGTCCACTGCCAGACGCTCAGTGTGCTCGCGGCCACTCCCCTCTCCGCGCGGTACTATCTCAAGGGAAAGGCGCTGCAAGCGCTGCTGTCGCTGCTTCTTGCCCTGCCCGCGCTGCCGGTTCTGTTTCCCTGACGCTCACGGCTCCGCCCCTGTGATGGCGCTCGTCACGGATGTTGAGCTGTGCCCCAGCGCCTTCGAGATGCTGAACATCGGCACATTCTGGCTGTTGGCGACGCTCGCAAAGCTGTGGCGCAGCCCGTGGAGCGAGATCGGCGGGAGGCCCTGCGCGGCGATGAACTGCGCAATGCGCTGGCACAGAATGTCCGGCTGATAGGGCTTTCCCGCCTCGTTGACGGCGACGTAGCCCTCGGGGTTATATTTAGGGTCCTGCTTCCGCCGCCTTTCCCAGTCGCGATACAGTCGTTTGAGCAGCGCAGCCAGTCCTCCACAAAAACGTTCCTAGGCGCGCTCATGCCGCCGAGCAGCTGCGCGCGGCGGTACTCGGCGATGACCTGCTCGGCCTGCTCCATCGTGGGATAGGTGCGCGTGCGGCGCACGCGCCTGCCGTTTTCGCCGTCGCAGTAGAGCGAGACACAGGAAAGGTGGTTCCTGTCGTCATACGACAGGTTCCGTTTGAGCGTTTTTCTCATGCGTTTCTTCCTCTTTCCGTCGTTATGATCTTTTCTACATTTTGTGCAGAAAATAAAAAAACACCGCTGCATGAGCAGCGGTGTTTTTTAGCGAATAAAATCAGGCGTTCTTCGCGATCTCGACGAGCTTGGTGAAAGCGACGGGATCGTTGATGGCCATCTCGCTGAGCATCTTGCGGTTGATCTCGATGCCGGCGGTCTTCAGGCCGTGCATGAACGTGGAGTAGTTCATGCCGTTGAGCTTGCAGGCTGCGGAGATACGGGTGATCCACAGGGAGCGGAAGTCTCTCTTCTTCAGGCGGCGGCCGACATAAGCGTAGGTCAGGGACTTCATGACCTGCTCGTTGGCCATCTTGAAGTGGCGGGATTTGTTGCCCCAGTAGCCCTTGGCGAGCTTGAGGGTCTTGTTTCTTCTCTTGCGCGTCATCATCGCGCCTTTAACACGTGCCATATTGTATAAGCCTCCTTAAAGCGTATCGTTGTAAATTATTTGTAGGGGATCATCTTGCGGATCGTGCTGGCAGTGGTCTTGTCAGCATAGCCGCCCTGACGCAGACGACGCGTACGCTTGGTGGGCTTCTTGGTCAGGATGTGGCTCTTGAAAGCCTTGGCGACCTTGACCTTACCGGACTTGGTCAGATTGAATCTCTTTTTGGAACCGCTGTGGGTTTTCAGCTTGGGCATAGTAGTTTCTCCTTTTCGTATTTGTAGTGGCGCTCAAAGTTACTTTCCCGCCTTGGGGGAAAGGAAGATCGACATGCTGCGGCCTTCCATTTTCGGCTCTTTATCCAGGTTGGCGACCTCGGCGACGGACTCTGCAAAGCGCACAAGAAGATCGCGGCCGATGTCCGTGTGTGCCATCTCGCGGCCGCGGAAGCGGACAGAGACCTTGACACGGTTGCCGTCGGCAATGAATTTCTGGGCGTTTTTGAGCTTGGTGTTAAAATCGCCCACGTCGATACCGGGGGACATGCGCACTTCCTTGATCTCGACGACATGCTGGTTCTTTCTGGCTTCCTTTTCGCGCTTGCCCTGTTCAAAGCGGAACTTGCCGTAGTCCATGAGCTTGCACACAGGCGGCTTGGCCTGCGGCGAGATCTTGACTAAGTCAAGCCCCTGCTCGTCGGCGATGTGCTGCGCCTGCGCGGCAGACATGATGCCGAGCTGCTCGCCGGTCGCACTGATGAGACGGATCTCGCTGTCCCGGATCTCTTCGTTGATCTGATGCACGTTGCTGCTAATACCGAAGCACCTCCGTTTTTCATAAAGAATTTGGCAAACAAAAAACGAGCACAGAACATTCTGCACCCGTACCATGACACAAAAAAGCCCGAAGGCTTTGTTTTCCACGATTGACCCCTTCGCTTTGCTGGGGGTGAGAACGAATGCACCGCTCTTCTTTGTTTTGCTTAAGTAGTATATGCTCTATTTTCCGGTTTGTCAACAACAATTTGCCCGAAAAAGTGAAAATCCCACGGTATATTTTTACTTTTGCCCGTCAACACTATGTCTGCAAGCAAGAAAAGCGAAAGGAGGCGAGCACATGAAGGAGCGCAATAATCAGAACAAGAACCAGAATCAGGAAAACACCAATCAGAACCAGAACGGCAACCAGAATCAGAACAACCAGAACAAGAACAACCGCTGATTCGTACTCAAAAGCGCAGGGCTCCGGAAATTCCGGGGCCCTGCACCTTTATAGAACCTTAATCCCGCGGCCCTTGCGCGGCGAAGTGTTTCGTGCTATCATTTTATTTAAAATGAGGTATTATCCCGCTTACATTTCAGAAAGGCGCACCATGCTCGACTCTCTTTCTCTCTGGCTGCACGAAACCCCGCTCGGCGAAACGCTGCTCACCATGCTCATCTCGATGCTCCCCGTCGTGGAGCTGCGCGGCGGCCTGCCCGCGGGCGTTGCGATGGGGCTGCCGATCCCCGTGGCGTTTGCCGCGTCGCTCGTCGGCAACATGATCCCTGTGCCGTTTATCATTTTATTTGTCCGCCCGCTGTTCCAATGGGTGCGCATACATATTCCAAAGCTTGAGGGCTTCATCTCGCACCTCGAAGCGCGCGCCGAGGCGAAAAGCGCCGACGTGCTCCGCTACCAGACGTGGGGGCTTTTGATCTTCGTCGCCATCCCGCTGCCGGGCACCGGCGCGTGGACGGGCGCGCTGATCGCCGCCGTACTCAACATGCGCCTAAAGCGCGCCGTGCCGGTCATCTTCCTCGGCGTCGTCATCGCGGGCTGCATCATCACGCTGCTGACGCACGGGGTCACGCTTTTGTTCTAAAGGAAAGAGCGCGCAGGCGCTCTTTTTTGTTTCTTTTTGTCTCCAAACTGCAACCTTTTTGTAACGACTTTCGTCTAAAGTCATGTTACCATCCATATCGCCGCAGACTGTGCGGCAAACATCGGAAAGGAGAATTCCATATGAAAAAACATCTTCAGTGCGGCCTCACTGCCGCGCTGACCCTCGCGCTGCTCCTGACCGCCTGCGGGCAGAAGGAGGCGGACGCAAACGACACCCCGCCTGACGCGCAGGCGGGCAGCCTGTATGAAGACTTCTTCACCGGCGACGTCACCGTGACGGCGAATCTCATCAACGCCGGCGTCGAGGCGACGACCGCCTCGTTCCGCGCGCCCGCCGTCTACGCCACCAAGGGCGTCGACGGCTCGGACATGGACTGGACGATCACCCGTTTCGCCCTGCTCGACCTGGACGGCGACGGCGCAGACGAGCTGGTGCTGAACATCGATTTCAGTGGCGAGGAGGAATACGTCATCCTCACCTGCTACGATGGCGCGGTTTACGCCAACCAGGTCGTCTACCGCGGCTTTTTGTCGCCGAAGGCCGACGGCACGTTCGAATGGTCGAACGGTGCCTTCGACAACGGCGCATCCCGCGCCCGCTTTGAAAATGGCGTGTTGGTCTATGACGATTTTGCTGCCATGTCCGAAGGCAGTGATGGAAATGCTGTTTACACGCTGAATGGCGAGAGCATTGATGAAGCTGCGTACAGCGCGTTTCTTGACGAGCAAGCCGCCAAAGACGATCTCGCGTGGACGGAATTTTCTGTCGATGCGGTGAACGCCGCACTGGCGGGGTAAATATTTCCCTGCGCTGCGCAGGGGGCGAATAAAGGGGCTCTGCCCCTTGACCCCGCCATTGCAAGCGAGCAGCTCGAAGAGATGCGGCGCTTGCCGATTGCACTTCCCTGCGCGCGGCGTTGCCGCGTTGGGTATTGCTATACGATTTGATTTGCTCCTACTATCCGCTGTTGCGCAGCCGTTGGCGGCTTTGCCGCCTTACGGATGCGGTACACCCCTTGCGGGTGCCGCTCTGCCCATCTTGTAGGAGTACAACTTAATTTCCGTCTACCGTGGCACTCCTCAATGCGGCGAGCGAAGCAATGCCGCATTCCGCAGGCAGTCTGCCGCCGTTCTACCGTCACTCGCGCCTCACGATAGTAAGGCGCGGTTGCAAGTGCTAACGAGATGGTAGGGATTCATGGCGAAGCCATGTACACCGCACTTACATCGCGCAGCGCGTGCAGCTCTTCAAGCCCCAGGCCGGCAATGTTGGGGGGCGAGGGGTCCTCCCCTCGCGTTCTCTTGGGGGTCTAAGGGGGCCATTCTCTCACGTGAGAGAATGGCCCCCTTTATTCGCATCCCCGCATCAGGCGGGGGAATCTTCTCTCTGCACCAGCGCAGAAAACCTTATTTCTCTTCCTGAGCCTTCAGCTTAGAAAGTTCTTCTTCCTCCAGCTGGCGATACGCCACCTTACCAACCAGAGTCTTGGGCATATCCTCCTTGAACTCGATGTCATACGGCATGGCGTACTTCGCCACATTCTTGCGGCAGTAGGCCATGAGCACCTGCTTGGTCTCCTCGGTCGCGGGCACGCCCTGCGCAAGCTTGACGAACGCCTTGACCTTCTGCATCTTGTAGGGATCGGGCACGCCGATCACGCAGCTCATCTGCACGTACTCGTGCGCGTCGAGGATATTTTCGATCTGGCCGGGATAGACATTGTAGCCGGACGAAATGATCATGCGCTTGGCACGGCCGCGGAAGTAGATAAAGCCCTGTTCATCCATCACGCCCAGGTCGCCCGTGTAGACCCACGTCAGGCCGTCGGCGTGCGTGCGAAGCGTCTGCGCCGTCTCCTCGGGATTGTTCATGTACTCCTTCATCACGGTCGGGCCCGCGAGCAGGATCTCGCCCTCCTGCCCGTAGGGAACCTCCCGGTCAGTGTCCGGCTCGACGATCTTGATGTAGGTATCCGGGAACGGCAGGCCGATGGAGCCCTCCTTGAACATGTGCGGCGGTGTCAGGCAGCAGGCCGTGACCGTCTCGGTCGTGCCGTAGCCCTCGCGCACCTGAATGGACGCCTTGTGGTCATAGAGGAACTTGTCGAACTTCTTCTTCAGCTCGATCGACAGGCTGTCGCCGCCGGAGAATACGCCCTTGAGCGAGCTGAGGTTCGCCCCGTCCATGCTCGGCAGGCGCAGCAGCGCTTCGTAAAGCGTCGGCACGCCGGCGATGAAGTTGCACTTGTACTTCACGATCTGCTTGGCGTAGCTCTTGGCCGTAAAGCGCGGGATCAGGATGCAGCGTCCGCCCTGCGAGAGCATCGTGTGCACGCACACGCCGAGGCCGAAGCCGTGGAACAGCGGCATCGCCGCGAGCATGCGGTCGCCGGGGCGGAACATCGGGTTCGCCGCGATGACCTGCTGGCCGAGGGCGTTGAAATTCTTGTTCGTCAGCACGATGCCCTTTGTTGTGCCGGTCGTACCGCCGGAATAGAGGATCACAGCGGGGTCCGCGCCCTCGCGCTTGACCTTATAGGTCTTATAGTAGCAGGAGTGGGAGAGCTTCATGAAGTCCTTCCACATGATGACCGGCGCATCCTCGGGAATCTTCTCGATCTTGCGTCCCTCGGTCAGCATATAGCCCGCCTTGATCGTCGGGGACAGCGCGTCGCGCACGCTTGCAATGATCATGTTCACGACCTTCGTGCGCTCGCGCACCTTTTCAAACTTGTTGTAGAACTGGTCGAGCGTCACCGCCGCCACGCTTTCCGAGGCGTTCAGGTAAAACTCGATCTCCTTCTCTGCCGACAGCGGATGGATCATGTTCGCAATGCCGCCGACGAGGTTGACGGCGTAGAACATATAGATGGCCTGCGGGCAGTTCGGCATGGCAATGGTCACCTTGTCACCCTCGCGCACGCCGATGGTCTTGAGCGCCTTGGCGCACTGCTCGATCTCGCGGATCATCTGGCGGTAGGTCGTCGACTTTCCCATGAACGTAAAAGCGATGTTGCCCGGATATTTCTTAGCGATCCGCTCCACGGCCTCGAACATCGAGCCGTCGAAATACTCAAGGTGCATCGGCACCTCGCCCATGTAATCCTTCCAGGGCGTTCTGACAATGGAATCACTCATATTCTACTTCCTCCGATAGCGGTCGTTCCAAAAGGGCGGGGTGTTCTAACAGATATTTGAAAAGGCGCACGCTCTTTGCGTAATAGTAGCCATCGGCAATGCGCTCATCCACGGTGAGGCCGAGGTCGACCGTCTCCTGCATTTCGACAAGGCCGTGCTCGTCGTACAGCGGCGTCCACTTCTTTTCGCCGATGATGCAGAACAGCGAGCTCGTGCCCCAGTTCGTCAGGTGGTGGTAGCCGCTTTTGAGATGAATGGAACCGAGGTTGGAGATGAACACCGAACTGTAGTTTGGGTCCTTGCCGATCAGGAAATCGGGGCACCAGCCGTGCTTGTCGAGCCAGCGGATAAATCGCACCGCCGCCTTGGACAAAAAGCGCGGCAGGCTGTTGAGCACATTCATGCTGTTGTCGGTCGTGTTGACCTTCTTCTGCTCGCGGCAGGCCGCAACCTCCTGGTGGATCTCCTCGTGGATCGTGTCGATGGTGCTCTCAGGCTTTATCTCCAGCAGAGCCATGGCCTCTTCGCTGCCGTCGGCAAACTCCTTTTTGATGACAAAGCCCGCTGTCACCTTATTGCGCTGATAGTAGTTTTCATTCGCGTAAAAGCGGTTGAGCTTCGGCCGTAAAATGACCGTCTTAACGAGCGCCGTCAGGATCACGTGAAAAAACGTGTACTTGAACGGAATGCCCTCATAGTTTTTCGTCGCAATGTAGTCCTTGATGGGCTCTAAATTCACGCGCTCTGCGATATACGCCTCGTTGTCCGCGCGGTTGGGATAGATGATGCCCATGATAAAGTGCAGCGAATCCACATCCCGCAGCAGTGTTGCGTCGCGCCGGTCGCCCCAGCGTCTTTTCTGTTCTGCCATAAAACCTTCTTCCTTTTCTTTCGGTTTTGCTTCTTTTCCCCCACCCTTCCACAAGTGGGACCCCTCTTCAGGGAATAAACCGCTCAAAAATGGCGATCGCGCCCTCGCGCTCCGCCGTCTCCAAGTCTTCTTTCGACCGGATGGTCCAGTAAACGCCCTGCGCGCCGTAGAGCTTACGGCATAAACGCGGCGCCCAGTTTTTCTTATCTTCAAATTTATAGGCGACAAAATCCGGCTGTGCCATGATGTTGCCCAGCAGATTCGTCGTCGCAAACGCCATCGGCAGGCTCAAATTGCCGCGCTCTTTCAAAAAGTCGCAGCTCAACTGCCCGCGGATGACCTCTGGCCGGTGCTTTTTCAGCCACACCACGCACCGCGGGTCGAACGACTCCACGCAGTACTTGACGCCAAACTTGTCGAGTTCCGCCATCGTGCGCTCGGTCAGCTCGGCAAAGTTGTCGCGAAAGCTCTTGACCTCCACAATGAGCGGCAGGCCCGTCCCCGCAAACAGCGCGAGCACATCCTTGAACTGCGGGATGGTCTCCTTCGTCCCGTCCAGCGCATAGTCCTTGAGTTCGTCCGCGCTCAGGTCTTCGAGGTATCCCTCGCGGCCCGTCATGCGCTTCACATCGCTGTCGTGGAACACGGCAAGCGTCCCGTCGCGCAGCAGGTGCACGTCGAGTTCCGCGCCGAAGCCCCGCGCGATCGCGCGCGAGAATGCCGGCAGCGAATTTTCGGGAATGCCTGCCTCCTTATCGTAGAGCCCGCGGTGCGCATAGCGGAATTTCCGCAGCGCCGCCATCGACTCCGTTCCGCGCCGCGCGCGCAGTAAAACCGCCCACGCGACCGCCAGAATCAGGCAAATTCCGACAACGATCCGTAAAATTTTCATTTTAGATCACTTCTTGTATTCGATTTAGTCCACATCCATGTCCTCGAACGCCGCAAGCCCGGCCTTGGCCTCCACCTTGCAGTCGCCGTGGCGCACGAAGCACATCGTCACAAAGCTGCACGCCACGAAGAACGCCGCATACGGGAACAGCATGCTGTAGCTGATGTGCTTCAAGAGCGTGCCCGCCAAAATCGGCGTCACGACCTGCGCCGCCATCGAAAACGTGTAGTAGTAGCCCGTAAACTTGCCGATATCGCTGCCCTTGCACATTTCAACGACCATCGGCAGCGAGTTGACGTTGATCGCCGCCCACGCAAGGCCGACGAGCGCAAACACGACAAACATCACGGCGTTGATGCTCTGATAATGCGTCGTCAAAAAGTACGCCGACGCAAAGCACGCCGCAAGCAGGATGACGCCGCCCTGAATGGTCTTCTTGCGTCCGATCTTCGACGCCATCTGCCCCACGGGGATGTACGACACGATGGCCCCGCCCGTCGCGACGAGCAAACACGTCGACGCGCCGCCGAGGCCCTGTCCCATCACGCGTCCGACATACGTCGTCCACCACGTCGTCACGCCGTTGTAGCCGATGAACCACAGCGCGATCGAGCACAGCAGCATCACAAGGCTGCGCTTGACTTCTTTGGGGAGTTCCTCGCTGCCGTCCGGCTCCTCCTCCACGAGCTGCTGCTCGGGATGCTCGGCCTCGTATTCCTTCTCCGCCGCCGCGAGCTTCGGCTCGTTTGTCGTGAAGTACAGCACGATGACCGAAACCGCCATCAGCACCGACACGACGACAAAAAGCGGTTGGTAGTTCACATGCGCGGCCCCCGCTGTCTTGCTGTTCGGATACAGCACCGCCGCCACGATCAGATACGAAATGCCGCCGACTGCACCCATCAGGTTGATGATCGCGTTCGCGCGCGATCTTATGGGCTTGGGTGTCACGTCCGGCATCAGCGCCACCGCGGGCGAGCGGTAGGTCCCCATCGCCACGAGCAGCAGCCCCAGCGTGACGACGAACATCGCGAGCTTACCCGTGCTCGCGCCATCTGCGTAGCCGTTGTCAAAAAGCGGCAGCAGATTCATCAGGATCACCGCAGCCGCCGTGCCGCCGAGGATAAACGGCATCCGCCGCCCGATCTTCGTGCTCGTCCGATCACTCAGCGCGCCGAAGAACGGCAGCAAAAACAGCGCCAGCACATTGTCCGCCGCCATGATCGCGCCGGAAATGGTCTCGTCTAAGTGGAACGTGTTCGTCAAAATCAGCGGGATGATGTTGTCGTACATCTGCCAGAACGCGCAGATGGACAAAAACGCCAGCCCCACCAGCACCGTGCGCTTGTGGTCAAGCTTCATAGCCGTTCTCCTTGCAAAGAAAAGTCGATTTCCTTAGAATCACAGTAGAATATCATGTTTTCGCCGAAATAGCAAGCGCCCGTCGCCCGCCGCTCTGTCAAATCCCTGTAAAATGCCAATATTCCTTGCCTTTTCGTCCCGTTTTCGCTATAATGGAAGAAAAATTGCGAAAAAGGAGCCCCCATGCTGTTTTGGAAGAAGAAAACGCCCCCGCTCGTCCAGTCCTCCGCCTCCGCGTGGCGCGAGCAGTGGCGCGCGATCGTCCCGCCCGAGTGCCGCAACGTCCCCGTCACCGTCGGCGATAAGACCGTCACCGCCTACGTGCAGATCAACCATTTCGTGATGATGCTCCAGGACGGCTTACTCATGGAGGAGCACTTTTTCGACGTCTGCTCCCACTTCCAGCGCGCGGGCTACCATGTCATCTGGCTCATGCGCTGCACGCAGGACATCGAAAACGGCTATTTGAAGCTAAAAAAGCAGCGCGGCGACAAATGCCTCTGGAAGTGGCGCAAGCCCACGACGAACTTCGGCCGCTGGACGTCCGACAACCGCTACGTGACCATCCTCCTCCAATATAAGCCCGCGCCCGACGGCCCGCTCGAGCACTGCACCGAGCACATTTTGCAGCGCGTCCAGTGGGCGGAGAGCTCGGACAACGCGCAGATGGTCCCCTCGCGCACGGAATTCGCCACCGTCGGCGTCCCCGGCACCCCCGCCGAGCTCGCCAACTGGCTCCGCGGCGGCTTCATGTCGGGCGATTTGTAAAATTTATCTGCATATTTAGTCATAATTTGACTTGCGAAATCCGTCATAATCTCAGTTATTTAGGGTTATTTTGCTTCGTTGCACCGTTTCGCCATGCATCTTTTTTCATGTTTGCGAAACATGAAAGCACTGCTTCGGCAGTGCTTTTTTATTTCTATCATAACGGAGGATTTTGCATTGAAACGTACAACCAACTACGCTCTTCCCGACTGGGAAAAACCGGACTTCATCCAAATGTCCGACTTCAACGACCTGACGCACAAGCTCGACACCGCGCTCAAAAGCCACGACGACACACTGAACACCAAGGCAGACACCTCCGCCTTCACCGCCGTGCAGCAGGAGGCCGCGGCGGCGCGCGAAGCCAACTGCCTCTTAAAGCTCGCGGGCCCGCTCGTGACGACGGCGGCCAACGCCGCGATGGAATTCGACCTCTCGCAGGTCGACATGACCAAGGTTGCGGCGCTGTTCGTCGTGTTCAGTGCGGGCGGCAGCGGAGAAATTAAATTATCCGCTAACGATACAGTCGTATCGTCAATTTGCAGCAACAATTTTTATAATAGCGCGGGTATTGCATGGTTCGTACCGATCAACGGCGGAATCTCCTGCGCTGTAACTGGCTGTACAGACAACAAAACGTCGCTAAGCGGTTTCTGTGGTACGTGCAAAACGGTTGCTTGGACAACAATTAACAAAATTATGATTAAAGGAGACTCCAACGCTGGTGCAGCGGCAATATTATTCGGTGTAAAGAAATGAAAAACAGCCCCGAGGCATTTTGCCTCGGGGCTGAAACTTTAATTAGTTTTTTGTCGCACAGCTAATTACGCGAGAATAGTGACGATACCGGAAGTAGCAACGACCGTATCGAGGGTAGCAGCAGCGGTAGAGGCCGCAGCGGCATAAACCTCATAGTTTGCAGGAGTTGCATTGCCGGGCACAGTTCTGGCATCGAAGGTCTGTGCAGCAGAACCGGCCGCATAGGAGTGGTTGGAACCAGTATCCATCACGGACCAGTTGGAAGTACCAGCCAGACGATAGTAGTAGACAACCTTAATATCGAAAGCCTTGCTACCAGTCTTGTAGGTAGCCTGAACCTGCTTTGCAGCGTTGTTGACCAGAATGAGAGAAGCAGCCTCAGTCGGGGTCTCCTGACCGTCGGTCACGGTCTTGAGAGCGTAGACGTAAGCAGCAACGCCATCCTTGTAACCGACAATAACGCGATCACCGGCGGTAACGGCCTGAGACTCGTTCGCAGTAATGCTGGTTCTGGTGGTGGTGTTAGCACCATCAGCCCAGATGGTCATGGTCACATCGAAGAACTTCGCACCAGAAGCAATGTAATCAGCAAACGTGCTGGTCTTGTCTTCCTGAGTGAGAACGAGGGAACCGCCCTTGTAGTCCTTGATGTAGCCGCGAGACCAATTCAGTTCATCGACGACCTGAGAAGCAACACCGGCAGCGGTGTGGCCATCGCCATAGGCGCCCATGAAGAGATCAACACTGCTGACCTTGTTGTCGGCACCCAGCGTGATCTTGTAGAAGCCGTCAGACTGAGCAGACTCCTTGAAGAGGTTGGGCTGAGTGGAGAAGATGGTGGTAGCCTGAGTCTCGCCAATCTTGTAGACCTCATAGGAATCTTCTTGGAAGAGGTGATGCCCAGATCCTTGGCGATGTCGCACTCGTCGACCTTGGTGGTGTAGGAGGCGTCAGCCTTAGCAACAACGAGGGTGCTCTTGTCGCCAACGTTGTAGGTCCACTTGGTGGCGGGACGGCCGAAAGAATCAGCGTCAGCCTTGCCGACGAGCTTGAAGTTCTTGTAGCCGAGAGTGCTCTCGTCGAGCTTCAGCACCTTATCAGTCACATAACCGAAAGCGGGCGTGTAGTTGACGGTGGAAGCCTCAGCGATGGCACGGAACAGCAGCTCGGCAACCAGCTCACGGGACGCAGCAGCGTTGAGGTCAACGCCCTTGATGTTCTTGAGCACGCCGAGCTGCTGCGCGGTCTGCGCAACATGGAGCGCCCAGTCAGCGCCGGAGA